>Ga0137403_10000267_pt1 | contig 66608 bp, 58 predicted proteins | sample CZOMad2_1_16fung_FD_122057 | JGI IMG/M metagenome (GOLD analysis project Ga0137403, IMG submission 122057) | Vadose zone soil fungal communities from Angelo Coast Range Reserve, California, USA - CZOMad2_1_16fungal (Hybrid Assembly) | ecosystem: Environmental > Terrestrial > Soil > Vadose zone...
GCGCGATTTAACCCCTGCTTGCAGGCCATATTATGGCACTGCGCAACAGGAGGTTGGCCTTCTCATCCCATCTCTACAGCGTCTCTACTGCGGCGGCTTGGTCCGGCGCCGCGCCGTCATCGGCATGGGCTTCCCGGTCTCGAGCAGCGTCTTCAAGCCCGAGAGGACGATCGGCCAGCCCTTGGTGATCCCGTGGAGCATCGGGGAATCGGGCTCCAGCTCGCCGTGGGTCACGGTCAGGCGGACGGCATCCTCGTACGGCTCGATCTCGAAGGTGACCCGCGAGTGCTTGGCCGCGTCCGCCGCGTCGGCGGGGGAGGCCCAGGTCAGCACGAGGCGTCGCGGCGGGGTGCTCTCGACGACCTTGCCGACGATGTCCACCTTGCCGCTCTCGTAGTCCTCGTGCCGCCACGGCGAGCCGACCTGCCAGTCGGACGCGTTCCGGTGCTGGACCCAGTACTGTTTCGTCATCTCGGGGTCCTGCAGGGCGTTCCAGATCTTCTCCGGAGTGCTGGAGATATAGGTCACGTACACGAACTCAGGTTTGGTCATCGTTCTCTCCTTCCAGGGCTTTCTTGAGGTCCTGCAGCGCGCGCAGGCGCTGCTTCTCGAACGCGCCGATCCACCGTTCGCTGATCTCCTGGATCGGCACGGGGTTCAAATAGTGCAGCTTCTCCCGGCCCCGCCACACCGGCACGACGAGGTTGGCCGCTTCGAGGAGCGCCAGGTGCTTGGTCACCGCCTGGCGGGTCATGTCGAGCCCCTGGCAGAGCTCCGACAGGGTCTGCCCGTTGTGGGCGCGCAGCCGGTCGAGAAGCTGCCGGCGGCTCCGATCGGCCAGGGCTTTGAAGACCTTCTCCTCGTCCACAGGAGAGATCATAGGCAACCAAATGGTTGCATGTCAAGACTGGCGGGGACCGGGCTGTCTGGCGGCGGCCCGGGCCGAGCGGGCGCCCGATGGACGCCCCGCCCCCTTGATGAAATAATCTTTGCTCTATCGCCTCAGAACCTGGGCGCCGTGACCGGTCAAGCGCGGCCCCTTTCTCCCTGGTGTTTGCTCGGTTCGCCTGGTATGGCCGACATCTTTATCAGTCATAGCACCGCCGACCATGAACGTCTGACGCCGCTCCTCGATCTGCTGGAGCGGCAAGGATGGACCACCTGGTGGTCTCCGCAGCTCCGCCGAGGCTCGCCGTTCGATGACGAGATCAAAGCTCAGCTCGGGGCCGCGAAGTGCGTGCTCGTCGTCTGGTCCCGAGACTCGGTCCGTTCGGATTATGTGAAGTCGGAAGCCGAAAAGGGCAGGACGCGGGGCATCCTCATACCCGTGTTTCTCGACGAGGTCGACGTGCCGATGCCGTACGAGCGGCTCCAGGGATCACGCCTCTTCGAGCCGGACGGTACCCTCCGTGAGGCCGAGGCGACGGACCTGCTGGCGGCGATCGGCGAGCGGCTCGAGAAGCCCCCAACGGCCTTGCCGGAGCGCAACCGCAAAGACCTACGCCGCATCGCCCTCCTGGGGGCCACGACACACGAAATCGAGCGCTCGAAAGAGAAGACGCGCGCCATCATGCGCTTCTACAGGGCTCTTCTCGCCGCCGTCGAACGGACTCCCTACGGGCTCACGTCCTGTGGCGCCGAGCCCTTGCGGCGAGCGTTCTTCGAGAGCTATTGCGAAAAACTCTACTCGCGGCCGCGCGGCGACATGAAGGAGATCGATCGCCGGGTGCGGTGGTACTGGTTCCCGGGCGATACGCTCGGCTTCACCCACACTCCTGCTTTCTATGAAAACCGCCGAGCTCTCGACACTGACGACCGCAACCGCCAGGAGCTGGCGGACGCATCCCTTATGGTTGCCTTCACCGGCAGGACGGGAACCCGCTCTCAGATCGAGGGTCTCCTCGCCGATCACAAGCGCGGACGCGTCGATCTGAGACAGAAGAAGCTGATTCTCCTCGGCTGGTTTGGCGGCTCGATCAAGAGCGTCATCGACGAACGGCGCGCCGAAATCCAATGGCTCCTCGACCTCTATCCCACGTTGGTTCCCGACCAGTACGACCCGGCATGGCACGAGGGGGATCGCCCGGAGCGCCTCGCGGAGACTCTTGTCAATACTCTCGGGGAGCTCCTCCGCGAAACCGCCGAAGGCTAGTGAGGTCTCCGACCTCAAACCGACGAGTGTGTCTCCCTGGGAGCGCTGGCGTCCTCGCCGGCTTTTTCTTCCTCTGCCCGGCGGCATCGGTTCCATGGTCGCCGTCTTGGGCCGCGAAATAGAGCCGCTCCTGCTCCGGGGTGAGACCGGCGCCGGGCGCCGCGGCGCTAGGGAGAAGGACGATGGAAAGCGTTGCGGTTCGCATGGATCGAGTCTCCTGGTGGGTTATCCGCCCGGCCCCCGCCGGACCAGGTCGCGGGTAATGTCGGCGACCGTAGGGGTGCCGACCAGGGCCATGGCGAGGTCGAGCTCGTCGCGCAGCAGTTTGAGCGCGTAGGCGACGCCGGCCTCGCCGTTGTAGGAGAGGCCCCAGAGCACGGCCCGGCCGACGAGGACCGCCCGGGCGCCGAGGGCGAGGGCCTTGACGACGTCCGTACCGCGCCGCACGCCGCCGTCGACGAGGATCTCGATCCGGTGGCCGCGGGCGGCCAGGGCGTCGACGATCTCGGGCAGGACGTCGATGGTGGCGGGCGAGGTGTCGAGCTGGCGGCCGCCGTGGTTCGAGACCACGATGCCGGCGGCGCCCGCCTCGGCGGCGCGGCAGGCGTCGTCGGGCCGCACGATCCCCTTGACCAGGACCGGCAGCTGGGTGATCGACTGGAGCCAGGCCACGTCCCGCCACGAGAGGGCCGGGTCGAGGAGGGAGGCGACATAGGCGGCGAGGCCGGAGTCGCCGAGGGCCGACGGCACCTCGCCGTAGCCCGCGGGCAGCACGTTGGCGACGAAGATCCCCGGCGGCAGGCGGAAGCGGTTGCGCACGTCCCGTTCCCGCCGCCCGAGGAGCGGGGCGTCCACGGTGAGCACCAGCGCCCGGCAGCCGGCGGCCTCGGCCCGCCGCACCAGCCCCTCCGTCGTCTTGCGGTCCTTATAGATGTAGAGCTGGAACCACACCGGCCCCGAGGCGGCGGCCACCACCTCCTCCAGGGGGGTGTTCGAGAGGGTGGAGAGGATCATCACCGTCCCCGCCGCCCCGGCCGCCCGGACGGTCGCCCGCTCGCCCTCGGGGTCGGCGAGCTGGTGGAAGGCGGTGGGGGCGACCAGGATGGGCATGGCGACCGGCTGGCCGAGCACCGTGGTCCGCAGGTCGCGCCGGGAGACGTCCACCATCACCCGGTAGGCGAGAGAGAGGCGGTCGTAGGCGGCGCGGTTGTCGCGCAGGGTGACCTCGTCGTGGGCGCCGCTCGCGTAGTAGTCGTAGGCCTCCCGGGTGAGCTTCTCGCGGGCCACGGTCTCCAGCTCGAAGATGTTGATCGGGTCCATCTCGCTCCTTCCGCAACGCGCGGCACGCCAGCTCGGCGGATTTTTCCTCATTCTACCGGGGAATGAAGCGGACCGGCCGGGAAGAATCCCTCTGTGCTACCCTCAAAACGGTCCCCAGGACGGCCGGTGCCGGCCTTCCGCTCCCCGGTGCCGTGGGTGCCGACGCGAGCGGGCTTCCGGCCGGGGAAGGTCTCCCCCCAATCGGGGAGCTCCCCCCCCAAATTGGGCGAGGGTTCCCCAAAGTTGGGCGGCCCTTCCCCGAAATCGGGCGACGCTTCCCCAATTTGGGGGAAGGCTCCCCCGAAATTGGGCGACCGTTCCCCGAAATCGGGGAAGCCCTCCCCAATTTTGGGGAACCCTTCCCCAATCTTGGGGAACTCTTCCCCGAAGTTGGGGAACCCTTCCCCCAAATTGGGGAACCCTTCCCCGAAATTGGGCGACTCCTCCCCAAAGTTGGGCGACCCTTCCCCTATTTCGGGGGACGGTTCCCCATTTCTCTCCAGGTGCTGGGGACGCGTCTCCAGCCGCTCGGCGCGCTCCGCGACGCTCCCGGCCGGCGAGACTCGGGCTCCCCGAGGGCTGCGGATCGTTCTTCCGCCTCTGCGGAAGGCGGTGTTGGACCACCGCCCCACGTTGCTCGAACGCTTTCCGGCGTCAGAAAGCGGTCAAAGGCACTTGACCCCGGGTGGCACGCAGTAGAAGCATTGGTCAAAGTTGTCGAAGCAGCAGCTCCGGTGCATCGCGGCGCACGTCGTACAGCTGCTGGTGCAGGTGACGGCCGGCTGCAGAACGGGACCCGAAGCGGTCGCGCCCGCCGGCAAGCCTTCTTCGTGGGCGAGCCAGCCCGCGAAGCCCGGGTCCTGGGCCGCGCCGAGCGCCGCGACCGCCTCCGGGCGGCTGGCGGCAGGGACGCTCCCGGTGAGGGTGGGGGTGGGTCTCACGGCGAGGGATGCTACGAGCAATAGGGCGGTCAGCATGGTTGCCTCCTTTCGACCCTCTGCATTCTAGAGCAGAAGCATGGACGGCGGGGCGATGTTGGCACACCACCCCGGCGGTCCTCCGGTCTCTCAGTTGCAGGGCGTCGTGCAAAGGGGGTTCGAGCTCTCACAGCAGTGGGTGTGGCAGCGAGAGTCCTGGTAGCAAAGCTGCGTCCCCTGCTCCCAGCAGAGGATCTCGCAGGTGATCAGGAGTGGCGCGGAGGTCGTCGTCGCCAGATGACTTCCGGAAGCCGAAGAGCTATCGGCCGAAGGAGCGGCGGAAAGCAGTCCGGTGGCGACCAGCAGGAGAGCGAGCAGGGTGAAGCCGAGCTTGATTCGCATCGGGGTTCCTTCCTTAGTTCTGCACATTATGCATGATAACGCGAAGAAGGGAGAACGCCTCCAGGGAGATCCAGGGCCCGCGTTCCGCCCCACCGGGGAAGGGCTGACACCTTGAAAATCTAACGTCTGGTGTTAGGATTTCAAGGTGACGACCCCTGCGATCCAGCGCTCCCGCCATCTGGATGCCCTGGAGGGGCTCCTGGAACGCTTCCCTGTGGTCGGCATCCTCGGAGCGCGCCAGGTGGGGAAGACGACGCTCGCGCGGGAGCTGGCGGCGCGCCGGCCGGACCCCACGACCTTCTTCGATCTCGAGGATCCCGCGGATCTGGCGCGTCTCGGCGAACCCATGCTGGCCTTGCGCGACCTCCGGGGTCTTGTCGTGATCGACGAGGTCCAGCGCCGGCCGGACCTCTATCCGGTGCTGCGGGTCCTGGCCGACCGGCCGGAGCGGCCGGCGCGCTTCCTGGTACTGGGGAGCGCCTCTCCGGAGCGGCTGCGGCAGACCTCCGAGTCGCTCGCCGGCCGGATCTTCTACCACGAGCTGGGCGGCTTCGCCCTGGACGAGGTGGGCGCCGAGGCGCGGGACCGGCTCTGGCTACGGGGTGGCTTTCCCAGCTCCTTCCTCGCCGAGTCGGACGCCACGAGTGCCGAGTGGCGGCGCGGCTTCGTGCGCACTTTCCTGGAGCGCGACCTGCCGCAGCTCGGGGTGGCGATCGCGCCCGACCTGTTGCGGCGCTTCTGGACGATGATCGCCCACTACCACGGCCAGGTCTGGAACGGCGCCGAGCTCGCCCGCTCCCTCGGGGTCTCCCAGCCCACGGTGCGCCGCTACCTCGACCTTCTGACCTCGGCCCTGGTCCTGCGGCAGCTCCAGCCCTGGTTCGAGAACCTCGGCAAGCGCCAGGTCAAAAGCCCCAAGGTCTACATCGCCGACAGCGGCCTCCTCCACACGCTCCTCAACCTGGAGACCCGGGAGGACCTCGAAGGTCACCCCAAGGTCGGCGCCTCCTGGGAGGGTTTCGCCCTCTGCGAGGTTCTGGTCCGCCTCGGCGCCCGCCCCGCGGAGTCCTTCTTCTGGGCCACCCACGCCGGAGCCGAGCTCGACCTCCTGGTCGTCCGCGGCAACCGCCGCCTGGGCTTCGAGTTCAAGCTCACCGACGCACCACGGTTGACCCCCTCGATGCGGACGGCGCTCGAGGACCTGAAGCTCGACCGGATCGACGTGGTGCACGCGGGAGAGCATACGTTCCCGCTGGGGGAGCGGGTGCGGGCGGTGGGGTTGGGGCGGGTGGGGGAGGATGTGGAGGCGCTGGGGTAGTAGGCTATTAAGTCGCCTGATTCCAGCGAAATTTCTCTCTAGTTCCGTCTCAAGAGCCGAGGTCTAATTCTCGGTGATCTCAAGCATGCGACCCCGCACTCTAAGGCGGCCAAATATCCGACCTCCGGCGGAATCAGCGGCACAAGCGCCCTGCTAGCTTAGCGATGCCGGGATCGAACTCTCAACTCTCCTAGTAGTCTAGGCTCCACCTTCAGGGGAAGAGTCCATCGCAGGATAGCCAATTGGGCATTCATTCTTCCCAGTTTTGAGGTACACTTGTGGCCGCCACGACAGTCGATATTGGTACTTGACGGCTATGCCCGAATGAGGACCAGCGGCGGAAGGATTGGGAAATGCGTCATTCTTCGAATGTGATCTTCTCGGCACTTCAGATGCTAATTTTGTGGTCGCCATTGTGTTTTATTCCGGCGAAATGCTGTCTCGTCCAGTCACTCCACCGGAATCACTCGAGTGAGCGCTACGATCTAATTGCTGCTATCGGGCCATCGCGCTTAGTGCGAGGTCGGTTGGCTGGCTTTCCCTATGTAGAAGTGAACACTCATCCGCGGCCTTCTGTTGACTCCTTATCGAGAATCGAGCGGACTCTGGAAGGGATAGAATCTCCCCAGGCGCTCCACTGCCTGGCGCTTCTCAGTCTTGCCAGCCCCGGGCATATTAATCTGGTAATCTCACGGCTAGAGCGCGCTAGAACAATGGCACCCAGTGATCCAGAGATCGCGAGCGACCTCGCGGCAGCTTACCTCGAGCGCGGCGACGCCACCACTCCAGGCGACCTCATATTGGCCCTAGAAACCGCCCGAACAGCCATTGACCTCGACAAACGTCTACCAGAGGCGCGATTCAACCAGGCGCTGGCGCTCGAACGCCTCTTCTTGACCGCGGGCGCACGACAGGCGTGGAACGATTTCCTCAGGCTTGACCCAAGCTCAGGATGGGCGGACGAGGCTTCGGTTCACCTCAGGCAACTGGCTCAGGCAGACAGGGGTAAGCTCTGGCAAAGTGAAAAACCGACCTTCGCTAGGGCAGTCGACGTTAGGAATGAGACGCTCGCGAGAAGCATGGCTGGCTCTTTCCGGCAACAGGTACGGCTTTATGGTGAAGTCGAACTACTCGAACGCTGGGCGGAGGCAACGTCTAAGGATGACAGCGCAGAGGCTCAAGACATCTTGAAACATACGAGACTTATTGGTGACATTTATGCTTCGTTGTCTGGTGACTGGATGCTTCACGATGCAGTTGCAGCAATCGATCATGCAGCTGGTAAACGTGCACTGAGAGACGCGCTGTCGTCCGGCCATCACTTGTACGCTCGAGGGTTGCAGTTGTACGAGGCTTATAATAACACCGAGGCTAGGGCCGCCTTCCACGAGGCAAGCCTTGAGTTTACGCGCGGAGGCAGTCCTTTCCGTCTTTGGGCAGAATTCTTCGTTGCTGCTTGTGATTATCAGCAGAGTAATTACAGGCGGGTCATCGAGGTGCTTACTCAGTTGGAAAGAAATCCTCGCTGGTATCGCTATGGCAATCTCGCGGGGCGAACAATGTGGCTGCGTGGCGTAATTCTTGCTATCACAGCAGATCCTGCCTCAGCGCTCAAAAGCTATTTAGGAGCGCTATCATATTTCAAACAAACTGGAGAAGTCGAGAGTCTAACAGCTGTCGAGGGATTGCTCGCAGAAGTATTCTTTCTCCTGGGAGATGATAAGGAGGCGACATCACGTCTTTATCGAGCCTTGGAGGGTACTGCTGGACTCTCCGATTTACGTCGGCGGCACCAGATTTTCCACGCGGCTGCGGAGATCAGCTTGCAAGCAGGGGATCCAAGAGCTGCCCTCTGTTTTGAAAGCGAAACGCTCTACACAGCATTAGCTACAGGAAATGCCGTGCAGATTGCACTCAGCTTCGGTGATCGCGCCGCTATCCGCAGCCGCCTGGGGCAGAGGCATGAAGCAGGACGTGACCTCAAAGCCGCGCGCGAATATGCGGAGCACGCTCACGATGAAACCCTGGCTGCCGATATCCTACTTTCTGGGGCCGAGGTTCTCGGATCGGAGAGCCGTGACGCCGGGATCACCGAACTTAATGCGGCTCTGCCGGTAGTACAGAAGACTCGCTACAACCTCCGGCTAGCGATCTTCTATCTTAGCCGAGGGCGACTCCAGGCAAGAGCGGGACGCAGCAAGTTGGCGAAGGCAGACTTCCTGGCTGGAATTGGCCAACTTGAGCGGGTCTCCAAGTCACTGGATTTTGAAAGACGTGGCGGGTATCTTGACCGATCCTTCGAACTGTTCGATGAGGTTATCCGCCTAGAGGTTGTGACTGGGTTACCTCCGTACAGCGCAGCATTCCAGTACCTGGAGAGAGCTCGCTGTGATGCGCTCGCGGCGTGGCCCACGCAATATTCTAGGCATATTCGGGCTTTGGGACTCACCGATGTCGCGCGCGCCTTGCCGGACAGGGAGGTGCTCATCGAGTACGCTGTCCTTCCAGACCGCCTGATAGCCTGGGTTATTGAGCGTGGGCGTATTCGCTGTCGGGTGTTGCCGATCAGTGAAGACCGCCTGACTCGCCTGGTCAGCGCATTTCGGACAGCCACCATAGCCGGGGGTGGTGACATCAGTACCAAGTCTGCTGCCCTCTATAAAGCGGTGATCGCTCCTCTTGCTCTTCCATTGTCAAATTCCTTACTCAGTTTCGTTCCGGACAAGATTTTGCACCAGGTTCCCTTTGCAGCACTATACAACCCTGAAACAGGACGGTATCTAATCGAGGACTACGGCATTGAGCTTGCACCAAGCGTAAGCATGCATCTCGCTCTTAACGGGCGACGCGACGGAGTTCACCACTCTCCTCAGGCACGTACCGCACTGGTGATCGGGGATCCCGCCTTCGACCCTTCCTTAGCGCCTTACCACGCTCGACTTCCGTGGGCCAAACATGAGGCAAGCGAGGTTGCCACTCTCTACAAGCATAGCGATTTACTCGTAGGCAAGGAGGCGACGAAAGAACGATTCATTGTCGGCCTTGGAGTCCACTCTGTTGTGCACCTGGCAGCTCATGCCGAAATAAACCAGCAGTCCCCGCTCCTCTCGCGGCTTTTGCTTGCGCCGTCTCATGGAGATTCAGGCGTCCTCTTCGCCCAGGATCTCTACGGACGAAGGTTCCTGCGGACAGAGTTGGTGGTCCTCTCGGGCTGTGGCACGGCTAGTGGCCCGCTCTCCTCGACCGAGGGGATTCTCAGTCTGGCGAAGCCCTTCCTTGCTGGTGGTGTTCCCGCAGTCATTGGAAGTCTCTGGCGGATTGACGACCGCATTGCGAGTGCATTGGCTATTGAATTTCACCGTAAGTTTTCTGCTACCGGAGACGCGACCCGCGCTCTAGCCAGCGCTCAGCGCGTCCTCCTGCACAGCGCTGACGCGCATCTTCGCGATCCATCAGGATGGGGAGCATTTGAAATTATCGGAATGGCACTTTCCAGACAGAAAGGAGAAGGTTGAATGTCATTTACATTGAGAATCTTCATGGTCGATCTAATTGCCTTTGTGCGCGACACCAAAGATCATTTCTGGGCACTCTTGCCGGATGCCCGAAAGCTGGGCAACGCTCAAATCCCGGATCATTACCCTATTCTGGTGTTCGATGATGGCAGTTCTTCTTCGGATGCTGGCGATTGGCCAAGAATTAAGCAATTAATTGGACTGACGGCCATTAAGCCCGATACGGCTTGGCTACTTGATCAAGAGGATATTACAATTACGTTCCAGGGCCAGTCATTGCCGCCAACAAGTACGGGCACTATCTCTCAGCCTCTCCCGGATCTCTCGAACCGTCAGTCTTTCGATTGGGTTCCCAAGATGGCTGACATATCTTCTGCGAATAAAGATGTCAACCCTGATCTCGTCGACAAAGCCAAGCCCTTCCCCGCTCAGTTATCTGCGCGCCTCGAGTTGCCAGACGCACAGCCAGCCACCTTTGCTTTCTCGAAACTTCTTTTGGGCCTTACTCCGCTGCTCTTTCCGGCGACCTTCCCTGGCTCAGGGAGTTCCTTCCGACGGGTGCTTGCCGATGTAGTCATCGCCAAATATACAGTGACAGGGCCCCAGATTCAGATTCAGGCATCGAAACATGGTGCCGTAAATTTTAAGCCTCAAAGTGATCCCTGCGATATCCTGCTGACTAATATATCCCCGGCACCGGCCAAACAGAATACCGACCCTTATGGACGGCACTTCAGTCTCTATTTCCCACTGTCGAGCGGTCCAGCCAATAGCTTTATTCCACTTCTCGACGTTAATGCTGCGAGCCTTGTCGCTGGTAAGGTCGAGAAAGAACCCGAACCTAAGGCGTTGAACGAGATGGATGATAATGACGAGGTAGGTGCGCTGAGTCGTCCAGTTTGTACCTTTGTACAATTTGATCACCTCTAAATAGGGGAGATCCATGGCTCTTAACCTTGATGATTCCTACTACGTCGACAAATTTGCCAACAAGGAAGTCCGCTTAGAGCCGGAAGCTAGCCTACTAACGGTAACCTTCGAGCCTGGTGCGGCGGTGGCTGTCGCGACAGCTTTTGAACATTATGGATTAGCATCTCAATCCATCACCGAAGGTCGCGGATTGGGATTGGCCGTGGTGTCAAATCTCAATTATGGAGAATTTGCTGCTCTCCCTCTCGCGAGCCACCCAATGGTAGTTGACTTCATTCCTGTTTACAGAGACCAAGAAGGGGGGCGACACTATGTGCTACCTGGACAGCTTGATCTCCAGTTTGTAGATGGCATAGGTCCGGAGCATGCTCTGGAAGTGATCGAGCGTATGGGTGGGCGTAACGTTGGGATTGTACGAACGCCGGGGTTCTATTCAGTAGCCGTGACTTCTGGACAGAGTCTCTTCGCGGCAGTAAGAGCATTTTCATCGTTAGCTGAAGTCGAGTTCGCTGTCCCGAGTCTAATAGGTGAGGAACTCCCGCTCGACCTAACGGAAGAGGTCGACTGTTCGGCTGGACCTGTCCCTGCTGGTAGGCTGCCGAATGAGGGTGTAGCATATTGCGAGCCTTGCTTTTCCAAGCTCTGGGCACTTAAGAATGACGGGCAGGAGCTTTTTGGAGTGCGCGGCACGAAATGCGTGGATATCAGCATAATCGACGCGTGGGTGGTGACGCTTGGAATTCCAGAAGTAGTCATCGCGGTTGTGGACACAGGCATGGATCTTGAGCACCCAGATCTTGTGCCCAATCTCCTGTCAAGAGAGGGTGAGAACTGGAATTTTGTCCCTGGTGGCACCGCCGATCCTATAGACGTGAAGGGTCACGGTACTAGGGTGTGTGGGGTCGCGGCTGCGGCGCTGAATGGGGTGGGAATCGTGGGTGTCGCACCACGCTGTAGTCTGATGCCGCTTAGGGTCAACTTGAACGGTGAGCTAAAGACTCGTGCGGATGCTATTTACTATGTGGCAGAACGAGCCTCCAGGGACCGGCACCGTAGATATGTCATCAACCTGAGCTGGGTAATGCCTTGCGACTATACAGGGGTGCGTCGCGCGATCGCCGTAGCGCTCTCTGCCGGCGCGATAGTAGTCGCCGGAGTAGGTGAATCGAAGCTTGGAGAATCAGGAAAGGACATGGAGCAAGGCCCATCAACATATCCGGCATCCTATACAGGAGTAATTGCAGTTACCGCTACCGATCAGAATGATCGCAAGGGCGAGATCGTGGATTTTGGCCGAAGAATCGACCTATGCGCCCCAGGAGTTAGCATCTGTACCACAGACCTCGGTGGCACTTACTCCTTTCGCAACGGCACCTCGTTCGCGGCGGCCTACGTCTCAGGCCTTGCTGCCCTGATTTTGTCTATCAATAAAGAACTGACGAACGACATGGTGCGCTCGCTTCTTAAGCAAAGCTGTGATCCTATTGATAACAAAAATCCAGAACAGGAAGGTAGGCTGGGCGCCGGCAGGATCAACGCTTCCGCCGCTGTTCTGGCAACACTCAGCTTTACTTGCCTGGCGATTGCTAGAATGAACCCCAGCGAGCTTGAGGCCAGCACTCAGGGATGAAAGGTTGTCTACAAATCGAGAGGTTGGCGAACATAATTATTTCTTAACTATGTGCCGCAGTGACTCAGGATAAAAACGACCCTGTCGAAGTATGGAGTGGCTCCTCATAACCGCCCTGCCAACCGCTCGATCGCCCTTCCCAGATCTGGCCTACATTCCAACACCTCCAGCAGCGGGTCCTCCGCCATCTTTGCCACCCGCTTCGGCATCGTCTGGATCGTAAACTTCTTCGGATCCAGCTTTCCATTCACTTCCTCCCACCGCAGCGGCGTCGACACCGGCGCCCCGGGCAGCGGTCGTACCGAGTAGGGCGCCGCGATCAGCTTGGCGTGGCCGTTCTGGAGGAAGTCGATGTAGACCCGGCCGCCGCGGGCGGCGATGTTGCGCTCGATGGTGGCGATTTTGGGGAGCTCGGCGACGATCACCCGGGCCATCAGCTCGGCGAGCTGGCGGCTCTGCTCGTGGATGATCTGCTGGGCGAGGGGGAGGAGGACGTGGAGGCCGCTGCCGCCGCTGGTTTTGATGAAGGCGGGGAGCTCCATCTCGATGGCGAGAGCGTGGATGGCCTGGGCGATTTCGATTACGCTGGCGAAGGGGGCTCCTTTGGGATCGAGGTCGAGGATCGACCAGTCCGGGCGGTCCAGGGTTTCGATCCGGGAGGACCAGATGTGGAGGGGGATGGCCCCCAGGTTGATGACGGAGAGGAGCGCGTCGAGGTCGTCGACCAGGAGGTACTCGATCTCGCGGGAGGAGCCGCGAGCCCAGATCGGCGCCGTGCGTACCTTTTCGATCGCCTTGCCCGGCGCGTTCTTCTGATAGAAAGATTTTCCAGCGATTCCGTCGGGGTAGCGGTCGATGACCAGGGGACGGTCTTTCAGATAGGGTAGGAGGCGCGGAGCAATGGTGCGGTAGTAGGCGAGGAGGTCGCCCTTGGTGTAGCCCTCCTCGGGCCAGAAAACCTTGTCGAGATTGGTCAGCTCCGGGCCGCGTGACGGCGTGGCGGAGGTCCGTTTTTCCTTTCCTGCCGGTTTGGGCGCCGGTGGCTCCGGAATCTCCGCTTCCTCCACCCCCTCCGGCACTTCCTCAGTTCCCGGCAGCAGGCACTCCTCGGGCCGCTTGTCGTCGCGCAGCCGAACGAAGACCGGCATCCGGAGGTTGCCGCCGTGGGTCCATTCCTTGAAGCGGACCTCGCAGACCAGCTCGGGCTCCACCCAGACGCTGCGGGAGCTGGACGCCAATCCCGGCACCCCCGGCGCGTTTCGGCGGGTGACCTTGTCGCGGATCTCCTTGAGCTCTTTCCCGTCGAAGCCGGTGCCCACCCGGCCGGAGTAGACGAGGCGCCCCCCTTCGTAGAGCCCCAGGTGGAGCTTGCCGATTCCGGTGCTCTGGCCGGTGGCGGGGGTCCAGCCGAGGATCACGAAGTCGGCCACCCGGTCGGCGCGGATCTTCTGCCAGTCGGCGGAGCGGCCGGCGCGGTAGGGAGAGGCGAGCTTCTTCGCCACCACCCCTTCGAGCCTCAGCCGGGTCACCTCGCCGTAGAGCGCCTCGCCGTGCTCGGGGATGTCCTCGGCGAAGCGCAGGGGGCCGACCTTGGGGAGCACCTGGCGGAGGAGGGCCTTGCGGGCGGTGAGCGGCAGCGGCCGCAGGTCGAATTCCTCCCAGGCGAGGAGGTCGAAGAGGTAGAGGGTGGCCGGATCGCCGAGCGCCGCCTGGAGCGCGTCGGCGCGACGGGAGAGGAGGCCGCGGCGCTGGAGGCGGCCGAAGTCGGGCCGGCCCTGGGTGTCGAGCACCACCGCCTCGCCGTCCATCACCAGGGAGAAGGGGAGGGCGGCCACCGCCCGCGCCAGCTCGGGGAAGAGGTCGGTGGCGTCCCGGCCGCTCCGGTAGAGGAGCCGCGGCCGGCCCTCCTCGCGGGCGGCGACCATCCGGAAGCCGTCGTACTTGAGCTCGAAGGTCCAGTGGGGACTGGAGAAGGCGCGGTCGGCCGTGGCCGGCTTCATCACCTCGATCTCGCTCGCGGAGACCGAGCGGCGGGGCGCCCCGAGCGTTTCGAGCTGCTGACGGATCTCTGCGAGCTTCGCCGGTCCCGCCGCCAGCTCCTCGACGGTCAGGCCGGAGAGGATCGACTCCTCGGCCGGCGGACCGGGGAGGGCACCGTCGTGAAGCACTTTTCCGTGGTAGCCGCTGCGTGCGGCCCAGCCCGGCGGTTTTTTGATCAACAACCACTCTTTGACGTTCTTCTTGGTGCGCACCAGGGTCCACAGGCCGAGCAGCTTGTATCCCTTGAGCTCGAAGAGCAGCTTGCCGGAGGCGAGGCCCGCTTCGGGGTCTTCCAGAGGATAGAAAAATCCGCGGTCCCATACGATCATGGCGCCACCGCCGTATTGACCTTGCGGAATAATGCCCTCGAAGTCCGCATATTCGAGCGGATGATCCTCGGTTTCGAAAGCGCCGCGCTTTTCCTCTGGATCGATCGCAAGTCCCTTGGGAAGGGCCCAGGAATGAAGCGCTCCGGAGATTTCTAACCGCAGGTCGTAATGCAGGTGCCGCGCCGCGTGTTTCTGGATCACGAAGAGACGCGGGCGCTCAGAAACGCCCGCCGCAGCGTCGCCGAAAGGCTCGGGCGTACCATCCGGGAAACGCTTGGCGCGATAGGCGGATAGACCCGAAGATTGATCGTTTCGACTCGGCATTGATTTGATATGATATGCCCACTATGAGCGCACGACCCTTCGCCTCCGGCAACATCTCGTTCGGTCTGGTTTCGATCCCCATCAAGCTCTATTCGACGGGGGAGGCCAGTGCCGGCATTCATCTCAATATGTTGCACAAGAAGTGCGGTACCCGCTTGAAGCAACAGTACGTCTGTCCCCAGGACGACGAGGTGGTGGGGAGAGACGAAATGGTAAAAGGTTACGAGTACGCGCGCGGACAATATGTTCTATTCACGGAAGACGAACTGAAGGCGTTGAACCCGGAGCCGACCAACGCCATCGAGATCACCGAGTTCGTGCCCGCCGAGTCGGTCGACCCGGTCTACTTCGAGAAGGCCTACTACGTGGGACCGGACAAGGGGGGCGACCGGCCCTATCGCCTGCTCGCCGAGGCGATGCGGGAGACCGGCCGCGCCGCCCTGGCGCGCTACGCGGCGCGCGGCAAGGACTACCTGGTGCTCGTGCGCCCCTACGAGCAGGGGCTCATCCTCCAGCAGCTGCGCTACCAGGACGAGATCAAGGACTTCGCCGAGGTGCCGATCGGCAACGCCGAGGTCAAGGAGCCGGAGCTCAAGCTCGCCGTCCAGCTGGTCGACCAGATCGCCTCGGACGTCTTCCATCCCAACGCCTACGAGGACGACGTGCGCAAGAAGGTGCGCGACCTGATCGAGCAGAAGATCGCCGGCCAGGAGATCACCGCCGCGCCGCCGGAGGCGCCCAAGGCCCAGATCATCGACCTGATGGAGGCCCTGAAGGCCAGCCTCGCCTCGACCGGCGGCACGGCGGCGGATGCGGCGCGCAAGCCCGCCAAGCCCTCGCCGCGCAAGGTGGCGGCCGTCGCCGATCGCGCCGAGCCGGTCGAAGAGGAGGTCGAGGCGCCGGTGCGGAGGCGATCCGCCAAGAGATAGGCCCCGAGCGTGTAGACTGAGGGCGATGGAACGCCCCACCCCGTTCGGCGGCTACTCGACCCGCGACGTGGCGGCCATGTTGGGCCTCTCCCCCGCGCAGGTCCGTTCCTATGTCCAGGCCGGTTTCCTCTCGCCGCCGCGCGGCGCGCGCGGCGAGCTGCGTTTCACCTTCCAGGACCTGGTCCTCCTGCGCACCGCCAAGGGGCTGGTGGCGGCGCACGTCCCCAGCCGCCGGGTCCGCCAGGCCCTGGCCCGCCTGAAGCACCAGCTCCCCAGCGGCCGGCCGCTCACCGCCGTCCGCATCCAGGCCGACGGCCGGCGGGTCATCGCGCGGGACGGCCGCGAGGTGTGGAATCCGGAATCGGGCCAGGCCCTGCTCGACTTCGAGGTGGGCGACCTGGCGCGCGAGGCGGCCCCCTTCGCCCGCCGGGCCGCCGAAGCGGCCCGCGATCACGAGGCGGAGCTCGGGGCCGAGGACTGGTACGAGCTCGGCTGCGAGCTGGAGGCCACCGCCCCCGAGGAGGCGATGGACGCCTACCGCCGCGCCCTGGGGCTCGATCCCGTGCACCCCGACGCCCATCTGAACCTCGGCCGGCTCTACCACGAGCGGGGGGAGCTGCGGAAGGCGGAGGAGCACTACCGCCAGGCCCTGGCCGCCCGCCCGGGCGACGCCACCGCCGCCTTCGATTTAGGCGTCGCCCTCGAGGACCTCGGCCGGCTGCCCGAGGCGATCGGCGCCTACGAGGCCGCCTTGGCCGCCGACCCCGAGTACGCCGACGCCCATTTCAACCTCGCCGGGGTCTACGAGCAGCTCGACCAGCGGGGCGAGGCCCTGCGGCATTTGAAGACCTACAAGAGTTTGACCGAGGGACGGCGGTAGGGAGAAACGCCGCGGACGAGACACCCCAGGAGGAGGAGACCATGGAGAGGAAGTCGCCGTTCAAGTTCGATCTTGCGAAGTGCCCGCCGCAGGTGGTCGCCAAGGGCGGGACGATCCAGGAGGCCAACCAGGGCACCTTCCCCAATCTCGCGGGCAACGGGCTCTCGATCTATCTCCTGACCCTGGAGCCGGGAGCGGTGCGCATCCCACACTGGCACCCGGACGCCGCCGAGCTCGACTACTGTCTGGCCGGCAAGGCCCGTTTCGGCCTCGGCTTCCCGGACGCCGAGTGGGAGCGTTTCGATCTGGAGACCGGCCAGATCGCCATCCTGCCCCAGGGATGGTTCCACTACATTCAGAACGTGGGAGAGGAGACGCTGCGCCTGCTCGTCATCTTCAACAACCCCAACCCCAACGACATCGGGATCTCCGAAGGGTTCCAGGCGATCCCCAAGGAGGTGCTGGGGCTGACCTTCGGGGTGGCGGCGGATCGCTTCGCGGGGCTGGATCTGAACGTGGCGTACATCGCGCCGCAGTAGGGGGGCTCGTGATTTCGCTGACGATTGACTTGCCCGAAGAGGCATTCTCTGCGTTGCGAGTTGCCCCCCGTCAATTCGCCACGGAGCTGCGGTTCGCCGCCGCGGTTCAGTGGTACCACCAGGGGCTCCTCAGCGGGAGCACGGCCGCCGGGATCGCCGGTATGACCCGCCTGGCCTTTCTCGACGAGCTGGCACGCCGCCGTCTGGACACCGTCAAGATCGACCTTGCCGACCTGGAGGCGGGGCTCCGGTGCTTCGCTAAAAGCTGAAAACGTCATCCTGAGAGGGCGAGCTCCGCGAGCCGGAAGGACCTGGGCGGGGGACTCGACGTGCCTCCTTCCCCCAGATCCTTCAGGTCGCTTAGGCTCCCCTCAGGATGACGATGGGGAGGGGCGCCGTCGTCGATTTGAGGTCTCCGACCTTAAACCGACGAGTGTGTTTCCCTGGGAGCGCTGGCGTCCTCGCCGGCTTCTTCTTCCCCCGCCCGGCCGGCGGGGACGCCAGCGCTCCCAGGAAAAAATCTGTCTCGTTTGTACAGATCTGCCCCAGGTCAGACGTCCAGATGGCAGGCGATCGCCTCGGTGAGATTCTGGTATACCTCGTCCAGGGTATCGCCCTGGGTAAAGCAACCCGGCAGATCGGGGACTTCGGCCCAATACCCCCCGCTCTCCTCGGCATGGACCACGGCCTTAAGCACCGTTTGCTGTGGAGCTGGGGGTTGGCTCACTTGTGACTCCTTGTATTCGGCCGAGCGCCCAATGCCTGGCCCACCTGTTCACGGACCTTCTCCTTACCGGGAAAGGGTCGGGTTGCCGGCAGGACACCGTAGAGGCCCGAGAGGCGCTGGCGCTGGATCACGTCCAAGTGAGCGGTGACTCTCACGATGGACGGCTTTCTTCGTCGATTCACCTTCTCACTCTAGCCTTCCGGCTTGCCAGAATCCATCCGCAGTCCTCGGCCCCCCTCCCCGCCTACCAGGAATACCCGAGCCCGACGGCGACGATGGTGTAATGGACATGGCCTGTGGACGACGACGGGGAGATCCGGATCTCGCTCTTCAGGTCGCTCAGCTCGGCGGCGAAGAGCCATGGCGTCTCGCCGAGCCTGACGTTGAACCCGACCTTGCCGCCCATGGCGAATTCGTCCTCGTCGGGGGCGAAGGCGCGGCTGAAGTGGGCCCGCCCGAGGCTCGGACCGAAATAGAGCGCCAGCCGGTGCTCCGGCGAAAGCGGATGGAAGAGGACGCTCAGGGTCTCGTGGCGCAGCGTGGCGCTCCGCCGGTCGCGGAGCAGGACGTCGTTGGGCTGGATCACCTGACGAACCTCCCGGAGATTCCCCTGCGAGACGGCGACGTCCAGACTGACCCAGGGAACCAACCGCAGGTCGGCGTCGACGCCGAACCACTGGCCCTTGTCCTCGAGCCGGATGCGAGGCGAGGCCTCGTTGGTCTCTGTGCGACCGGACAGGACGTCGCGGTTCGTACCCAGGACCCGGAAGGTCAGGCGCGGCGTCTGGGCCTGGGCCGGGCTCGCCAGGGCGGCCAGGCCGAGCACCAGCAGACCGCAAAGACTCCTCTGCGCAGCTCTCGTGTTCATGGGATTCCCTCCTGCTGTGAGTCCGGCGCGCGGTGAACGCGGTTCTCCGAGGGGTTCCAGGTCGGCACGGGCGTCTTTTGATACACTCCCGCCCCGGCGGAGCCGGGCCATCCCACCCCGTTCGGGACATTCAAGCTCGCATCAGCTCTTGTTGAGGAGGACAGGCATTGAAGATCCACGAGTACCAGGCAAAGGAGATCCTGCGCCGCTACGGGGTGGCCACCCCGAAGGGGCGGGTGACCGATAGTCCGGAGGAGGCCGGCCGGATCTGTGAGGAGTTGGGCGGACGTTGTGTGGTCAAGGCCCAGATCCATGCCGGCGGCCGGGGCAAGGGGGGCGGAGTGAAGCTCGCGAGCTCGCCGGCCGAGGCGCGGGAATGGGCGGCCAAGATCCTCGGCATGCAGCTCATCACCCACCAGACCGGCCCCGAGGGGCAGCGGGTCGGCAAGGTCCTGATCGAGGAGACGGCCGACATCGCGCAGGAGCTCTACCTCTCGATCACCCTCGACCGCGCCCAGGCCAAGCCGGTGATCATGGCCTCCCCTCAGGGCGGCATGGACATCGAGGAGGTCGCCGAGAAGGACCCCAAGGCGATCTTCCGGCTGGCCTTCGATCCCATGCTCGGGCTCCTCCCCTTCGAGGCGCGGGCGGTGGCCCGCGGCCTGGGGTTGAAAGGCGCCACGGCCGCCAAGGCGGCGAAGCTCGTCTCCGCCCTCGCCGCCGCCTACATGGCGACCGACGCCTCGCTCGCCGAGATCAATCCGCTCATGGTGACCGGCGGTGGGGACGTGATGGCGCTCGACGCCAAGATGAATTTTGACGACAACGCCCTCTTCCGCCATGCGGACATCGTCGCCATGCGCGACATCGCGGAGGAGAACCCCATGGAGGTCGAGGCGAGCAAGTTCAACCTGAACTACATCAAGCTCGACGGCAACATCGCCTGCATGGTCAACGGCGCCGGTCTGGCCATGGCCACCATGGACATCATCAAGCTCTACGGCGGCGAGCCCGCCAACTTCCTGGACGTCGGCGGCGGCGCCTCCCAGGAGGCGGTCAAGAACGCCTTCCAGCTCCTGGTCTCCGATCCCAACGTCAAGGCCGTGCTGGTCAACATCTTCGGCGGCATCGCGCGGACCGACCGCATCGCCAGAGGCGTCGTGGGGGCGATCGAGGAGCTGGGCAACGTCAAGCTCCCCGTCGTCGTCCGCCTGGAGGGGACCAACGTCGACGAGGGGCGGCGCATCCTGCGCGAGGCGCCGTTCCAGTTCGTCGTCGCCGAGCACATGGCGGACGCCGCCTCGAAGGTGGTGGCCGCGGTGAAAGGGGGAGCGTAGGTCATGGCGATCTGGGTCGACGACGAAACACGCCTCCTGGTGCAGGGCATCACCGGCAAGGAGGGCACCTTCCATGCCCTCGGCTGCCGCGACTATGGAACGAAGGTGGTGGCCGGCGTCACTCCCGGCAAGGGCGGTGAGACGGTCGAGGGCATCCCGGTCTACGATTCGGTGGCCGAGGCGCGGGAGGCGACGGGGGCCAACGCCACGATGATCTTCGTGCCGCCGCCCTTCGCCGCCGACGCCATCATGGAGGCGGCGGGGGCGGGCATCGAGCTCACGGTCTGCATCACCGAGGGGATTCCGGTCGACGACATGCTGAAGGTCAAGGCCTTCCTCCACGACCACCCGACCCGCCTGGTCGGCCCCAACTGCCCGGGGGTCATCTCGCCGGGGATGGCGAAGATCGGCATCATGCCCGGACACATCCACAAGCGGGGGAAGATCGGCGTCGTCAGCCGCTCGGGCACGCTGACCTACGAGGCGGTCTGGCAGCTCTCGAACCTCGGGCTTGGCCAGTCGACCTGCGTCGGCATCGGCGGCGATCCGGTGAACGGCACGAGCTTCATCGACGTCTTCAAGGCTTTCGCCGCCGATCCGGACACCGACGGGGTGGTGATGATCGGCGAGATCGGCGGCAACGCCGAGGAGCTGGCCGCGACCTGGATTCAGGAGAACTACAAGAAACCGGTGGTCGGCTTCATCGCCGGCCGCACCGCTCCCCCGGGCCGCCGCATGGGCCACGCCGGCGCCATCGTCGCCGGGGGGAAGGGAACGGCGGCGGAGAAGATGGCGGCGATGAAGGCCGCCGGGCTCCACGTCGTCGACTCGCCGGCGCTCTTGGGCGAGACCATGGCCCAGGCGCTCGGGAAGTAGGGGCGGGGCTTGGCGCTCCTGCGGGCGGATGGGGAAGGCTGGCTCGTCCTTCTGGGCGGCGGCGAGTTCACCTTCGACGAGACCCTGGGCGCCGACCGCGCCTGGCTCGCCAAGGCGGCGCCGGGGCCGATCGGGTTCATCCCCGCGGCCTCGGGCTCGGCCGACTATGGCCGCCACCTCGCCACCTACTTCGGGGAGACCTTCGGGCGGGAGATCGAGGTGATCCCGATCTACCGCCCGCGCGACGGGAGGCGGGGGCGGAACGCCGAGCGCATCCTCGCCTGCCCGGCGGTCTATCTGGGGGGCGGGGTGACCGACCACCTGCTCGACGCCCTGGCCGGCACCCCCTCGGCCGAGGCCCTGGCGCGCAAGCTCCGGGAGGGCGGGGTGGTGGTGGCGATCGCCGCCGCGGCCCAGTGCGCCGGCCGTTTCGCGCGGAGCATCGCGGCGGGGGAGCGGATTCCCGCCCTGGGCTGGCTGCCGGAGGGGGTGGTCGAGCCGAATTTCGATCCCGGCCACGACCGGCGCCTAAGGAAGCTCCTCGCCGCCCCCGGGGTGACCTGGGGGCTCGGCATCCCGGCCGGCTCGGCCGTGCTCCTGGGGCCGGGCGGGGTGGTCGAGGTGGAAGGAACGGCCTTCCGGGTGAGTGGGGCGGACGGAGACCTGGAAGTGCTCACGTGATGGAATTAGGTGTTATTTTCTTGCCCCGAAGGGGCAGAGGTCGGTAGCCTGGGGCGCAAGCCCCAGGGAAGAGAGGCAAGAAGAGGCCAGCCCCGAAGGGGCGACGGTCCGGCGCGGAGTCGTTCCGTCGCCCCTTCGGGGCTGGGATTTCTGAGATGCCCTGTTCCTGGGGCTCTCGCCCCAGGCTACCCACCTCCGCCCCTTCGGGGCTACACAGGACAAAAATCCCCGAAACGGGAGGAGATTTAACTCATGATGACCCTTGCCATTTTGAAGCCGGACAGCGTGCGCGCCGGCAATGCGGGAAACATTCTGGCCCACCTGGAGAAGGAGGGCTTCACCATCCGCGGCCTGAAAGTGCTGCACCTCACCCAGGCGCAGGCGCAGGCCTTCTACGAGGTCCACAAGGAGCGCCCCTTCTACGGCAGCCTGGTGACCTTCATGACCGGCGGCCCGGTGATCCCGGTCGCCCTGGAGCGCGACAACGCCGTCGCCCACCTGCGCGAGGTGATGGGGGCGACCGACGTGGCCAAGGCGGCTCCGGGGACCATCCGCAAGGCTTTCGGCACCTCGATCGAGGAGAACGCCATCCACGGCAGCGACTCGGCCGAGAACGCGGCTTTGGAGCTCTCCTTCTTCTTCTCCCGCGCCGAGTTGCTCGCGGCGCGCTAGACTGGCGCCATGGTCTACCGACACCCCCACGCCGCGCCGCAGAGCCAGCTCGCCCCCGAACGGCAGGGCCGGACGATCGGCTATTTCTGCCACGCCTGCGGCTCGATCTACCCCGAGCACCGGGCGAAACACGTGGGCAAGCCGCTCTACGGCAAGGACCACATCGCCTCTCCCTGCTCCCATGAGGGAGACGTCTTTGCCCCGTCCGAATCCTGGTGGGAGCCGGCGGTCGAGGTGCTCCCCGAGGCCCTGCAGGCGAAGGACGACCTCGTGGCCAACTCCCCGGTCAAGGGGACGGAGCCCGAGGCGACCGGGCCGGCGGCGCCGGCGGCGAAGGCGTAAGCTCCGGCCGTGCCCGGATTCACCTTCCGCGCCCTCGAACGCCACCTGGTCGAGATCCGCGGCTGCCGCAAGTGCCCCGGGGTCGAGCCGCCGCCGGTGGGCGCCCTGCCCGATCCCGCCCTCGGCCAGCCCCGGGTGCAGCTCGTGGGGCAGGCCCCCGGGCCACGCGAGAAGACCGAGCAGCGCCTCTTCGCCTACACCGCCGGCACCCGGCTCTTCACCTGGTTCGCCCGGATCGGGGTGCCCGAGGAGGAGTTCCGCGCCCGGGTCTGGATGTCGGCGGTGATCCGCTGCTTTCCCGGCCGTGCTCCCCAGGGCGGCGACCGGGTCCCGGCGCCGCCCGAGATCGCCAACTGCGCCCCGTTCCTCGAATGGGAGCTGGCGAACATCGCCCCGCGCACGGTGATCGCCGTCGGCCAGCTCGCCATCGCCAAGTTTCTCCCTACTCCGGCGCCGCTGGGCGAGCGGGTGGGGAAGGTGTTTCCGATGGAACGGGGCGGCGTGGCGTTCGATCTGGTGCCGTTGCCCCACCCCTCGGGGCGGAGCACGTGGTTGGTCAAGAAGGAGAACCAGGCGCTACTCGACCGGGCGCTGGCTGGGTTGGCGGAGACGGCGGGGTGGGTGGAGACGTTTGGGCGCAGAGCCCGTGCCAGGAATTGAAGGGGGCGCCCGGCGGCTGCTTCTTCCAACGGCTAAGCGTGCTTCTCTTCGGCCGTACTCGCTACCACATCGAATACCGCCTCGGGATGCCTCTCGACCACTTTTAGAAGGACCCGGGCGCTACCTTCAGGCTTGCGCCTCCCCTGCTCCCAGTTACGGAGAGTCCCTACGCTGATGCCCATCACGGCTGCAAATCTCGACTGGCTCAGCCCATGTTTCTCACGAAGACTGCGGATATCGAGATCTTCATAGTGAAACGAGCGGGAAGGAGGCCTCTCACCCCGAAGGATCTCTCCACCCTGGCGAACGCTTTCAAGCAGCTCGTCAAACAGTTCCTTCTTCATGGATACTCCTTTCTACCACCAACCGGAGAGCCTTGCGTTGAGCCGGCGTCAAGCCTTCTTGCTCATTCTTAGGGTACGCGAACAGCATGAGGATCGTCTCGGAAGCCGCATGCCAGAAGTAGATCACCCGTGCGCCCCCTCTCTTACCGTGGCCGAGGGCTCTCCAGCGTAACTTCCGAATTCCTCCTGCGCCAGGGATAACCTTCCCGACAGTGGGCTGCCGGACAAGTTCCATCTGGAGCGAGCGATACTCATCTGCGGTAAGGAGATCGTCGATTCTTGTAGTAAAGGACCTTGTCTCGACGATGACCACTGCCCTGAGGATACGCCAGTGGCGCAGGCCTGTCAAGGTTAGAACGGCTGTTTCGCGCTGTTCCGAAGCCGCGGGGCCGCCCTGAGCTCCGGTCTGGATGTCCGCAGGCATCCGCTGTTATCCCGGGTGAAGAAGGAAAATCAGGCGCTGCTCAACCGGGCGCTCGCCGGGCTGGCGGAGTCGGCAGGGTGGGTGGAGACGTTTGGGCGGAGGTGACTACTCTTTCAGACCTCGACGAGGGGTATCCCTGGGAGCGCTGGCGTCCTCGCCGGCCGGGCGGGGGAAAAGAAGCCGGCGAGGACGCCAGCGCTCCCAGGGAAAAATCTGGCTAGAATGGTCCCATGAAGCCTCGCGCGAGTAAACCCTCTTCCAAAGCCTTCGACTGTATCCAGAGCATGCGCCAGATTCGGGACAAGATCAGCGCAGAGATCGCCGACATGAGTTACGATGAATTGATCCGGTGGCTTCGGGCTTATCGGTACTCTGATCCTGTCCTTCAGCTTCTCGCCGAGAAGGCTGTACACCGACGTCGCATCAACTTGCGCTGAGCTTTTTGACTAGATAGTGGAGCTCTATCATTTGGAGGGAGAGAAGTCGAAGCGAGACCACGTGTCCCAGGACGACGTCACCGTCTGGATGGAGATCGATCGACCATGGCTCTGCTTGCGGAAATTCTTTGGCAAGCTTGGGTGCCGACTTTGCACGAGGCGACTTGGAGGGTTGAAAGAAAGCTCGTTCTGATTCCCAGTTCATAGATATTCCGCAGTAGCTGTAGTGACCTTGCGGTTTCCGGGGGCAGTTTGACTTCTGGGAAAAACCTTCGCGCGATGCTTACCGACTTCTGCAACTGGCCGGCGGCAACACAGAGCATATGTTCGTCGAACCAGACTCGATGACGGCGGCGGGAAGCGACTTTCTCGCTCGAGGTGGATGTCCACTCGGCGTTGAGACCACGCAGCAGTCTGGTTAGCTGCTCACGCGTGCCCCAGATCCAGGTACGGAGGTCTTCCAGGGACTGCTCCTTCGGATGGAGCGGGCGTTCCGTCTCTAGGGTCGAACGCGTAATAGGGCCGACAATCTGGAAGGTGACGCTGATGGTCTTCTCTTCCTCAGACAGCAATTGCCTCTTCCTCTTCCGCCTCCCTTATGCTAGGCTCCAGGCATCGAGAGGGGCCGTCCCTCTCCATCAGAAACAAGCGGGGCCGACAGAGGTGCAACTCCGTCGACCCCAGGCAACGCAAGGAGACCTGTCCATGCGTCACCAGCATCAGTCTACCAGTCCCTCCGTTCCCCCTCTCGCCAACGCTTTCGCCCCCGCCTACCTGGCCCGCCTGCGCGAGCAGGAGGAGGTCCTGACCGCCGCTGAGGCCGAGCTCGCCGGGCCTTGGAAGATCGAGCCCGTTCCCGGCAAGCCTGGGGCGGTCGCCATCCTTCGGCTTTGGGAGGATTTGGCGATCGGCGATCCTCCTGTCGCCGTCCTCTGGCATCTGGAGACGGCGCGGCTCCTCTCCGTGGTCCTCCCGGTGCTCGACCGCGAGCCGCTCTTCTATCTGGAGGAAGGAGCGGCTTCGGAGGGCTATCCCCTGGTTGCGGTATATGGCGAGCAGGGTCCCCAGGTCACCGGCTGGTTCGATCGCTATGAGCCGCGGTGGGCCGAGGGGCTCCACCTGCTGGAGGCGATCGTTCGCTCGCCTCTCGCCCTCGCCATCCTGCTCGAAGCGGCCGGTCCGGGCGCCGAGGAGCAGGTCGGCCGCATTCGCGTTCGGCAGCAGCAGGCGTAAGGAAGGCACATTGTGGGGGCGGAGGCGGTCGTTTCGCCCGCTTTCGTCCCCAATTCCATGACCGCCGGACGCGCGGCGATGACTGCGAGCAGCGCGGCAGTCACAGAATGACGCGCGGCGATGACCGCGAGCAGCGCGGCGGTCACAGAATGACGCGCGGCGATGATCGCGAGCAGTGCGGCGGTCACAGAATGACGCGCGGCGATGATCGCGAGCAGTGCGGCAGTCACAGAATGACGCGCGGCGATGATCGCGAGCAGTGCGGCAGTCACAGAATGACGCGCGGCGATGGCTGCGAGCAGTGCGGCGGTCACGGAATGACGGACGGCGATGACTGCGAGCAGTGCGGCGATGACCGCCTGACGAGGGTTTCTCGGCCTGCTACCCCCCTCCTGTCCTCCCCCCATCCCCTTGCACCCGCCCGCCCAGGGGGGAGGGACGTGGTAGGAGGCGGCATGCCCTCTCCGCACCGCCCGCCCAGCCCCCTCCTATGCACTCCGCTCCCCTCTCCCGGTGGTGCGGGCGGTGGGCCGGGAGAGGGGCCGGGGGTGAGGGCCGCCCGTCTCACCCCTTCCGCGACAGCGACAGCCCGAACAGCCGCTCCGGATCCGTGTACCAACCCAAGGGCGTGAGACCGTTCGCCGCCAGGAGGGTCTCGATCTGCGGCCGGTCATACTTGGTGCTGATCTCGGTCCGGATGCCCTCTCCCTCGTCCAGTTGGATCTCCATGCCGAGTGCCGGCAGGTGGACGACCTGGCGGGCGAGAGCGACGAGCCACATCTCGATCCGGTGGAGGTCGACCTGGTAGGGAGCCTGGTGGCGGAAGGCCTCGGGATCGAAATCGCCACCGGTCAGGCGGTTGACCGCGCGGAGGATGTTCCGGTTGAATTCGGCGGTCACCCCGGCGTCGTCGTTGTAGGCCGCCTCCAGGCGGGCGACGTCCTTGATCAGGTCGACCCCCAGGAGGAAATGGTCGCCCGGGGCCATCGCCCGGGCGAGGTCGGCGAGGAACCGCCGTACCCCCTCCGGCCCCAGGTTGCCGATGGTGCTCCCCAGGAAGACGACCAGACGGTTCTCGCCCTCCGGGATCTGTCCGAGCTGGGCGGTGAAGTCGCCCACCACGCCGTGCACGGAGAGGCCGGGGTACTCGGCGACCAGCTCCTCGGCGGAGCGGCGGAGGGTCCCCTCGGCGACGTCGAAGGGGACGTAGAGCTGCAGGCGCTTCTGGCGCTCCATGGCGTCGAGGAGAATCCGGGTCTTGGTCGCCGCCCCGGAGCCGATCTCGACCAGCTGGCGGGCTCCGCTCGCCGCCACCACCCGGTCGGCCACCCGTTCGAGGAGGGCGCGCTCGGTCCGCGTCGGGTAGTACTCGGGGAGCTCGGTGATCCGCTCGAAGAGCGCCGAGCCCCGCTCGTCGTAGAAGAGCTTCGAGGGAATTTCGCGCGGTCTCCGGCGGAGGGCGGTCTTGAGATCCGCCCGGTCGTGCTCGACCCCGCCCTTGCGGTCGCGCACCTCGATCACCACACTCCCGATCCCGATCGCCTCTTTGAGCAAGCTCATCGCGAAACCTCCAGTCCTGCCGGCCGAACCGCCTTCTCGATCAGCGCCAGCGCTCCGTCGACGAGGAGGGCCAGCACCGCCGCCGGAATCGCCCCAGAGAGGATCATTCTCGTGTCCGCGAGTTGCAGACCGGTGACGATCGGCTCTCCCAGGCCCCCGGCCCCGATGAACGCCGCCAGGGTGGCCGTCCCGACCGTGATCACCCCCGCCGTGCGTACCCCGGCCATGAGGACCGGGGCGGCGAGCGGCAGGCGGACCTGGCGGAGCACCTGCCCCGGGGTCATGCCGAGCGCGACGGCCGCCTCGACCGCCCGGGGATCGGCGTCGCGCACTCCGGTAAACGTATTACGTACGACGGGAAAAAGCGAGTACACGAAGAGCGCCACGATGGCCGGCAGGGCGCCCACCCCCAGAACGGGGAGCATGAAGGCGAGGAGGGCGAGCGAAGGGATCGTCTGGGTGAGCCCGAGCGCCCGGATCGCCGGCTCGGCCACCCGCCGGTGCCGCTCCAGCCAGAGCCCGAAGGGGACGGCGACGAGCACCCCGAGAACCAGGGCGAGGGCGGAGAGGCCCAGGTGCTCGGCGGTCCTCCGGAGGAGCGGCTGGCGCTCCTGCCAGAGGTAGGCGGGGAGGCTCTTGGCCCGGGCGACCGGTGCGGCCGCCGCCCGGGAGGTCCCCACCAGGCCCAGCTCGCGGAGGGCGTCCCTGGCCACCACCACTTCGCTCTCGTGCCCCTCCTGGAGACGGAGGTTGAGCGCCCGCATGCGGTCCTCGTCCAGGGCGCCGCCCAGGAGCGAGAGGGCGGCGGCCATCTTCGGGAAGCGGCGGAGCGTGGCGCCGCGCGCCAGGGGCACCGCCTGATAGGGAGGGAAGAACCCCTTGTCGTCGCGCAACACCTTGAGGTTGTAGAGCACGAGTCGGCCATCCGTCGTATAGACGTCGAGAGCGTCGATCCGCCTCGCCCCGGCCGCCTGGTACTGAATCGCCTGTTGCATAGGTTGTACCTGGCGGAACTTGAGGCCATAGGTCGACTGCAGACCGAGGAGGCCGTCCTGCCGGCCCACGAACTCGTAGCCGAAACCGGCGTGGAGCCGCGGGGCGACCCGGGCGAGGTCGGAGAGGGTGCTCAAGTGCTCGCGTTCCGCCAGTTCCCTGGGCACCGCGACCTCGAAGGAGTTCTCGAAGCCTAAGGGGGCGAGCCACCAGAGGTCCCAGCGGGCGAGGAAGGTGGCGCGCACCCGGTTCAGGATCTCGCTCGGGCTCCCCTTGGGCGGCTCGCCCAGGAGGGTGACGAGGCCGGTGCCGGTGTACTCCGGGTAGAGGTCGATCGCCCCGCTCTTCAACCCCTCGAAGCAGACCTGGGTGCCGGCGAGGCCGAGGCGGCGCTCGACCGTGAGCCCGGCCCGGCTTTCGAGGAGCTGGGCGAACATCTCGGCCAAGAGCCGGCTCTCCTCGAAGTTCTTGGAGCCGACGACGACCCGGTCCGCGGCGGCGGCGGGGAAGGCGGTGGCGATCCCGAGACCGAGGGCCAGGGAGAGGGCGAGGAGGAGGCCGCCCCTTCCTTTAGATAGGGAGATCATGCGGCCCCTCCCGGCGCGATCCCCTCGCGCAGCTCGAGCAGCGCGCGCACATACCCCTCCTCCGGGTGCGCGGCGAGCTCGGCCGGGGTGGCGAGTTGGAGGATGCAGCCGTCGCGCAGCACCGCGATACGGTCGGCGAGCCGGAAGGCCTCGCCCAGGTCGTGGGTCACCAGCACCAGGGTCTTCCCGAGTCGTTTCTTCAATTCCAGGAACTGGCGCTGGAGCTCCAGCCGGGTGAGGGCGTCGAGCGCCCCGAACGGCTCGTCGAGGAGGACCACCCCGGGATCGGCGGCCAGGGCGCGGGCGAAAGCGACCCGCTGGCGCTGCCCGCCGGAGAGCTCGACCGGGTAGCGGCCCCCCTGGGTGGCGGGGTCGAGCCCCACCAGGGAGAGCATCTCGGCCGCCCGCTCCCGGCGCCGCGCCGGCTCCCAGCCGAGGAGCTTCGGCACCAGCTCCACATTGGCCAGAGCCGTCCAGTGGGGAAGGAGGCCGCCGTCCTGCTGCACGTAGCCGATACGGCGCCGCAAGGCGATCGGATCGGCCGCCGCCACCGGCTCCCCGGCGACCCGCACCTCGCCCGCCGAGGGCTCCGCCATCCGGTTGAACAGCTTCAAAAGAGTGGACTTACCCGACCCGCTCTCCCCGACGAGGGCCAGGGTCTCCCCGGCGGCCACCGCCAGATCGACGCCGGCGAGCGCGACCGTGCCGTCGCCGTAGATCTTCTGGACGCCGACGGCTTCGAGGGCGGGAGGGGGCACGGCGGTAGTCTATCAAGGAGCGGAGAGACCTCCGGCAAGCCACATCGGTGAAGAGGTCGTCGATCAGCGGGGGGAGGGCGGAGCATCGGCCACTTACGATAGACTTCGTCCATGCGACTCCTCCTGCTCCTCCCGCTCCTGCCGCTCGCCTTCACCCTGACGGCGCATGCCGCTCCGCCGATGCCGTCTCCTCCGGCCACCCCGGAGGCCAAGCCGGCGACTCCGGCCGCCGCCGAGAAGCCGGTCCTCCTGGGCGCCATCACCCGCGAGCAGGTCGAGGCCGCGGTGCCCGACTGGGTGCAGGCGGAGGTCGAGTCGGCGCCCGATCCGGCGGCGGTCAAGGCGCTGGCCGCGGTGGCGCCGGGCGCCGAGGTCACCGTCTACATGGGGAGCTGGTGCGGCGACAGCCGGCGCGAGGTGTCGCGCCTCTGGCGGACCCTGGACGACGCCGGCGGCAGCCTCCCCTGCACGATCGCCTACGTCGGCGTCGACCACGACAAGAAGGAGCCGGCCGCCCTGGTCGCCGGCAGCGGCCTGCGCTACGTCCCCACTCTCATCGTCAAGCGCGACGGGCACGAGGTGGGGCGGATCGTCGAGAGCGCCCCGCACGGGGTCGAGCAGGACCTCCTGGCCCTCTTGAACGGCACGGCCCACGGCCTCGTCACCAACCGGCCGGACAAGGCGGAGCTGCTGCCCGAGAAGCAGCCCTGAGGCCGCGCCCGGGCATGTTCGCCGGTCTCGGCTGGTCGCTCCAGCTCCTCGCCCTGGTGATCGTCGGCGCCTCGCTGCTCATCGGTTTCGTTTATGGCGCCATCCGCACCGAGATCGCGGTGGCGGCCTTCGGCGCCGCCCTCTTTCTCCTCGGGCGCTGGCTCGAGAAGCGGGATGGTTGAACCCGCGGCACCGGTCCTGACCGAATCTGCAACCTTGGCCAGAAGCTTGCGTATCCACTCATGACGCGGGATGCGGAGATGCCGACCGACGAAGAGCTGGTCGCCGCGGTCCTGAAGGGCGACCGGGAGCGCTTCGGCGATCTCATCGACCGCTACCAGGGGCGTCTCGTCAACTATCTGTTTCGACTGTTGCGCAATGCCGACGATGCCCACGACATGGCGCAGGAGGTCTTCGTCAAGGTGTACCAGGTCCTCGATCGCTTCGATCCGCAGTACCGGTTCTCCACCTGGCTCTTCCGGGTGGCCCAGAACGCGGCGATCGATCAAATACGAAGGCGGCGCCTCAAGCTCGTTTCGCTGCACCAGGAAGATGAGGGGGGCGAAACCCGCGACTGGGACCTGCCGAGCGGCGACCGCGGCCCGTACGGCGAGCTGCGCAACCGGGAGCGGGGCGATGCCATCCAGGAGGCGATCGACGGGCTGCCCTGGGAGTACCGGGAGCTGATCCTGCTGCGCCACATGGCCGAGCTCGCCTACGAGGAGATCGCGCGCTTGAAAGGGATGCCTTTGGGCACGGTCAAGAACAAGCTCTTCCGTGGCCGCCAGATGCTCAAGGACAAGCTCCGGGATTTCGTTACCGACTAAGCGAGGAGCTCATGAAGAAGCCCGACCACGACACCTTCCGTGAATGGCTGCAGCTGGAGACCGCCGGCGATACCGACCTGTCTCCCGAGCGGCGGGAGAGCCTCGCCAGCCATGTGGCCGAGTGCCCGGAGTGCCAGGCCGAGCGGCGCGACCTCGCGCACGTTTCCCAGGTCCTGGCCCGCGGCCGGCTCGCCGTGCGCGCCGACTTCCGGCAGAGCGTGATCGAGGCCCTGCCGGCGGCCGGATGGGAGTCGCGCCATCCGCGGACCTGGCGCTTCCCCGGCTCGGTCGCCGTGCTCTTCGGGCTGGTCGCCGCGGCCTTCTTCGGCCGTGGCACGGCGGCCTCCGGCTCGCCGATCTGGGGCGCGCTCCTCGCCATCGCCAGCTTCTTCCGCGCCACCCTGGTGGCCGGGCTCGGCCTCATGCAGGCCTCCTGGAAGGGGCTGGGGCTGGTCTGCGGGGAGATCTTCTCCTCCTGGCCGGCGCTCGCCGCCTTCGCCGTCCTGGTGATCTGCCTCAACCTCCTGCTGCTGTCGCTGGTGCGGCGGCGCGCCGCCGCTCCCTCCCGCCACTGAAGGGCCGGAGAGAGTGCCGCCGGCAGCGGATTCGGGCTAGAGTATCCGGGTGAACCGCTTTGCCGCGCTCTCCTGCATCCTGACGATCGCCGCGTTTCCCGTCCTCCCGGCGGTTGCCGGGGCGCCGGCCGCGGCGCTGGCCGCCCCCGCGGCCCTCGGCGGGAAGATCGCCCTCCACCTGGAGAAGGGGAGCACCGCCCGCCACCAGCTCGTGGCGGTCGGCCGCGACCTGGTGATCGACGGCGAGGCCCTGGGGGACGTCGCCGCCCTCTCCGGCTCGGTCGAGGTCTCCGGGCACGTGGCGGGGGACGTGGTCCTCTTCGCCGGCAACGCCCATCTGTCCTCCACGGCGCGGGTCGACGGCGACGTCTTCGCCCTCGGCGGGCGGGTCGACGCGGCCCCCGGGGCGCGGATCGGCGGCCGCTCGGTCTCCTATCCCACCGTCTCCTCGGCCTGGCTGACCCTCCTCGAAGGGCCGACCCTGGGGCTCTCCTCGGTGTCGCCGGTCGTCCTCGGGGCCAAAGTGGCCCTGCTCGCCGCCTGGGCGGTCCTCGTGCTGCTCTTCTTCGCCGCCAGTGGCCGCGAGGTCCTGGGCACCGCCGACAGCGTCCGCCGCGAGCCCTTTCGCAGTTTCTTCATCGGCCTGACCGGCGTCCTGACGCTCTTCCTGACCGCCCTCTTCTTCGGCGCCTTCGCCGGCGCCCTGGTCGGCCTCCCCCTGCTGGTCCTCGTCATCCTCCTCGCTCTCGTCCTGAAGCTCTGGGGATCGGTCGCCGTCTTCTACGCCCTGGGCGACTGGATCGCCGTCCACCTCCTCCACCGCCGCGCCCGGCCGCTCAACGCCGCGACCGGCGGTCTCCTCGTTTTAGGGGTCTTGAAGTTCCTCCCCTGGGTGGGCGACTGGACCTGGACCGTCGTGACGTTCATCGGGGTGGGGGCCGCCCTGGCGACCAAGTTCGGCCGCCGGGAGCCCTGGTTCGACCTCGAGACGGCGTAGCCTCAGCGCGGAGGGACGAGCGGGTCGCCGGTCCGGTGCTCCGCGATCTGGGCCTTGAGGAAGGAGTGGATCGCCGTTCGCGCCGCGGGGTCGGCGCTGGTGATCCGCACCCGGCCGCCGCGCTCGGTCTCCGCGAAGCGATACTCTATGTCGGCCTTCTTCCGGGTCATCTCCTCGATCCCGGGGAGCACGTGGTCGTGCACGGCGTGCGGCATCGCGAAGTTCCCCTGCGCGAAGGCCTGGGCGACGCTCGCCAGGTGGTGCCGGATGGCGTCCCGGCTTTCGGTGTCCGCGGCATCGTTGGCTTCGACCTGGATGGTGCCGCCGTCGTCCGCGAGCAGGAAGTGGTGGGTCGTCCGGGTGTGATCGAAACCCATCGTCCGGTCGCCGCGGGCGTCGACCCCGGCGGCCTGGTCCAGGGCGGCCTGGTGCTGGGCATGCATCGGACAGGCGGGCTCCTCGGCGGCCCGGACTGCGGGGACGCTCGCCAGGAAGGTGCCAAGCAGGAGGGTGAGGAGCGAATAGCGGTAGGTCATGGAATCCCCTTTCTCTTCTTCTTCGTCTTCGGTTGGATTTTGCGAGAGGCGGATCGCGGCTCGGCGTCGGGCAGGTCTTCCAGCAACCCCACCCGCTCACCGGCATGCCGCCCAGCCAGGCGATGGTCCCACTCCGCCAGCAGCTCGCGCAGGGCGGCGCAGGCAGCGGTGAGCTCGCGCAGGCGCTCCTCCATCGCGGCGAGCTTGGTGGCCCCCAGCTCCCGGACCTGCCGGCAGGGGGCGCCCCCGGCGTTGCGCTCGGCGAGGATGGGTGCGATCTCCTCGACAGTGAAGCCGAGGGCGAGGACGCGGCGGATCCAGAGGACCTGGGCCAGCGCCTCGGGAGGATAGAGGCGATAGTTGTTGGCCAGGCGGCGGGGCCGGGGGAGGAGCCCCCGCCGCTCATAGAAGCGCAGGGTGTCCTTGCTCACCCCGGCGCGGCGGGCCAGCTCGCCGGCCCGCAGGGGCTCCCCGCCCGGCTCGACCGCCGCGTCCTCGGCGTTCTCGGCTTTCTCGGCCATGGAAGCACTCTAAACGATGGAATGGGTTCCAGGGTCAAGGGGGCTGCCGCTCCGGGAGGATGGGAGCCCCACGGAGTCAGGTATGACCGAGAAAACGCGGCTGGAGATGCCGCGACCGAAGTGAGGGGGCCTGCCGACTCGCGACGGTGCGGGTATGCCTCAGTTGGGTGGCGCGTCCTCGGCCAGGTCGAGCGCGATGGCGAGAGCCTGATCGAGCTCGAGAAGCTTGCTGGAGGGGAGAGCGCCTACATAATCCGTAAGCTGTGACTTCGGGAGGCTGACCAACTCGTCACAGTGGATGCTGCTGTCATGCTTGAGCCCCTGGTGGATATCGACGTCGACTTGGGTCGCCAAGCCGTCCCGGCGGGTATAGACGGGAGCACAGATGACGGTTGAGAAAGAGGAGTCGATCAGGGTCTGACGGCTGACCACCACGAAGACACGCTGGCGCCGTGGGTCAAAGGTCGTTGGATGCTTGACCCGGAACAGCTCGCCTCGCCTCAAGGAAAGACCTGGTAGGAGAGCACGTCCTCAGCCTCCTCGTTCAGCTCCTGAGCATGGGCATTGATGATCTCCAGGTCACGGGAGGAGTCACGCTTGCGGAGTCGCAGGAGATAGGCCCGGAGAGCCGTTTCCACCAGCTCGGAGCGGTCCTCTGGATCAGGAGCCCGGGTGCTGAGTGCCGATAGAAGCTCTTCGGAGAGGGAAAGCGTGGTCTCGATCTTCATGCTCAAAGTGTAGCACCTCTCGCACCTCTCTCCGGTGCTCTGACCCCCGCGCCGATCCTGCTACAATCCCCGCACGAACGTGCGCGCCGCTGCCGATTTCGCCCCCTCCGCGGACCCACCCTCCGCCGCCCTGCGGCGGCGGGCCGCGCCCAGGGGGAGGAGCTTTACCGCTACTTGAAGTACCCGTTGACGTCCACGATCACCTGCACCGCCCCGTTCGATCCGTTGAGCAAACCGATCGTGCCGCTGCCGTCCGAGGCCAGCTCCAGCATGGTGTTGCAGGCTCGCGTCTGGCCGGCCGCGAAGCTCAGGTTGCTCGTCCCGAACGGCAAGCCGTTGCCGGAGTAGAAGCTCAGGAAGCCGCCGCCGGACGAGCCGGTGATCGTGACGTTGGTCGACAGCGTCTTCGCCCCCGCCGGGACGCCGCACACGCCGGTGAGCGTGAAGGTCCGCTGGGTGCCGGCCGCCATGACCGGTCCGCCCAGGGGGCCGTTGGGATTGCGCGTGTCGATCAGCCGGCAGGGGGAGAGGGTGAAGAAGGAGAGCGGCCCCGACGGCGTGTCGTAGAAATAACCGTTGCTCAGGCTGCCGCCCGAGTTGACCGGATTGGTCACCGCGATGCTCGCCATGCCGGTGGCATGGGCGCCGGTGATCGCCGTGATCTTGGAGCTGTTCACCACCACGACGGCGGTCGCGGCCGCACCGCCGATCGACACCGTCGCCCCGGCCAGGAAGTTGGTGCCGGTGATCGTGACCGGCGTGCCGCCCAGGGTCGTGCCGCCCTTCGGGAGGATGCTGGTCACCGTCGGCGCCGTGGTGGTCGGCAGGATACAGACGTTGTTGGCGTTCGCCAGGGCAGTATTGATGTACTCGGTGAGCGAGCGCGAATGGAAGACCATCGACGAGGTGCAGCCGCCGAGGAGGTGGCAGTAGCTCATGATCGTGCCGGTGACGTTGGTCACGCCGTTGATGGTGGTGACGGCGGGGCAGCTCGTGCCGCCCGAGTAGCAGCCGCCCTCCCCGTTGAAGCAGTTGTCCGCCGGCGGGCTGTAGCAATGGGTGTGGGGCGAGCCGAAGTTGTGGCCGATCTCGTGCCCGACGACCAGGGCGTCGCCGGCCAGGTAATTGATCTTGAACACCTGGCTGAAGCTGTAGCCGATCGACTTGCTGCAGAGCCCGGAGATCCAGGCGATGCCGGAGGCCGAGTTGGTCGAGCTCTGCTTGCCCGAGAGCATCATGGCGAGGGCGCGGTTGACGCTCCCCTCGTTGACGTTCCAATAGTTCGAGAACTCGTTCAGCACGTTGCCGTCGGCGTTGCCGCTGCCGCCCTGGATGTAGGGGTCGGCGGTCGTCGAGACGCGCAGGAACGTCGTCCCCTGGAGGAGGCGGACGTGGAGGTCGCGCTCGTACATCACGGTCATCGCCGCGAACAGGCTCGCGATGTAGTTGGTGGCGGCGGTGGTGTCGTTGTTGAATTTCTGCAGCATCAGCTCGTTGTCGGTGTCGACTGCGAGCGTCGCCGTGTGGAGATCGGTGAAGGGGGCGGCGGCGGCGCCGAAGATCGAGTGGAGGGCCTTGCCCGTGGCATGCCGCGCGTTCTGCGCCATGTCCTCCTCCCCGCAGGCCCAGTGCGGCGGCTCGCCCTGGATCGTGGCATCCCCGATGAAGGCCTCGGGCGGCGCCACCAGGTGCTGCCCCGCCTTCGCCTCCGGCCCGGCCGCCGGGTGCAGCTCGTTCAACCCCTCGCTCGACTGGGTGAAGCTCTGGATCGCGCCGGTCGCCGGATCAATCGAGAGGAAGACGCGCACCAGCTCGTCGTCCTCGGCCGTCCCCCAGTAGAAGGCGAGCCGCGAGCGCGGCACCTCGGCCCGGTTCCTGGCCCCGGGCCCGTCCACCCGGACGACCTTGGCGTCGGGGGCGTAGACCTCGTGGCGGGTGAGGACCACGTTGCGCCGGCTCTCCGGGGCGATCGGCCAATCGGCCACCTGGAGGCTCTCCTCCATCGGCAGCGCGAGGAGCCGCGGCGTCAGGCCGGAGTCCAGGGTGACCCGCTCGGCCGGGCTCTTCAAATCGGGAGCAAGCACCCGCTCTCCCGGCCCGGTCACCGCCCGCACCGTCCAGCGCGAGGTCTGCCCGGAGAGGCTCCAGGGGACCAGCGTGAAGAGCAAGGCCGCGGTCAGGAGACCCCGCGGCAGAATCGAATCGAGATAGGTCTTCCCCTGGTGTCGATGGCAGAGCTTCGTCATCACACATCCTCCGTGGACAGTTGCCTGAAACTCTATGTCTATTTAGGCATGAATCGAAGAAGGCGGGGGGTTTATTCCCAGGAGGGAGAGATAGAATGCCCTCCCCGCCCGGCCCCCCTGGCGCCGGGGGGAAGGAGCCCATGCCCATCGACGAGAGACCCCGCCTCCCCCTCTACTGTTTCCCCTATGGGGGAGCCGGAGCCTCGGCCTACCGGGGCTGGGGAGAGGAGCTGCCGTCCTGGATCGACGTGCGGCCGATGCAGTTTCCGGGGCGGGAGAACCGCTTCCGCGAGCCGCTCCACACCCGTTTGGAGCCGCTGGTGGCCGAGATGGCCGGGCGGGTCGAGACGAAGGAGCCGTACGCGCTCTTCGGCCACAGCCTGGGGGCGCTGGTCGCCTTCGAGCTGACCCGCACCCTGCGGCGGACGGGGCGGCCGACCCCGGCGCTCCTCGTCCTTTCCGGTTTCGGCGCTCCCCACCTGCTGCGCGACCGGCCGCGGGTCACCCACCTGGCGCCCGACGCGTTCTGGGAGAGGGTCGCGGCGCACTACGACGTCACTCCCGAGGTCCTGGCCGAGCCGCTCCTCCGGGAGCTCGCCTATCCGGTCCTCCGGGCCGACCTGGAGATCGTCGAGACCTACGTCCACCGTCCGGAAGCGCCCCTGGACCTCCCGCTCGTCGCCTGGGGCGGCGTCGGCGATCCGGAGGCGAGCGAGGAACAGGTGACCGCCTGGAAGGAGCACAGCCGGCAGCCGGTCGAGGTGCGGATCTTTCCCGGTGGGCACTTCTACGTCAACAGCTCCCGCCCGGCCGTCCTCGCCGCCCTGGCCGAGGCGGCGCGGCGGGCGGTGTAACCTCCGCCCCCCCTCCGCACTCGGTTGAACAGGCTATGATGGTCCGAACCTACAGCTTGGAGGACTTTCGCATGAAGATGCGTCCCGTTTTCGCCCTCGCCCTGGCTCTCGCCGCTCTCCCCGCGATCACCCCGCTGGTCTCCGCCGCCGAGAAGGAGAAGAAGGCCGGCCCGGCCGCCTCGGTGACCGGCGAGGTCATCGACTCCGCCTGCTACATCAAGGACGGCGCCAAGGGCGAGGGGCACGCCAAGTGCGCCGCCAGCTGCGCCGACGCCGGCATTCCCCTCGCCATCCTGGAGGACGGGACCAACAAGGTGGTCTGGGTGGCCTCGAAGCAGGACATGGAGACCCCCAACGACAAGCTGAAGCCCTTCGCCGGCAAGAAGGTCACGGTCAAGGGCACCTGGGCCGAGCGCGGCGGGGCGAAGCTCCTGCTTCTCGACTCGGTGACCGCGGCCAAGTAGGGCCGCGACGTAGACTGGGCAACCACGGGGGGTTGCCCCTACAAGCAAGGGGAGGCGTATGGCGGGTCGACGCTGGGGAGTCTGGGCGCTCGCCGCCCTGGCGGCCGCGCAGGCGGCGGTCTTGGGGTGGCTTCTCCTGCGGTCGCACTGGCAGGCGAGCGCCGAGGCGAGCCCGGTGCTCCGCGGCCGGGGGGTGGCGGAGCGGATGGGCTGCTTCGGCTGCCACGGTCCGGGCGGGGTGGCGGGGAGCAAGAACCCCGGGGCCAAAGGGGGCGAGGTCCCCGGCTGGAACGGCGGAGTCTGGATGATGTACAACCGGTCCGAGGCGGACGTCCGCGCCTGGATCCTCGACGGCCATCCGCCAGACCGCACCCCCGACCCCAAGGCTCTCCTCCGCATGCCGGCCTTCCGCCGCCGGCTCTCCCGCGCCGAGAGCGACGACCTCGTCGCCTATGTCCTCGCCGTCTCCCAGTTCGGGGAGATCGACGATGCCAAGGCCTCCGACGGCCGCGACGTCGCCTTCCGCTTCGGCTGCTTCGGCTGCCACGGGCCGGAGGGCCGGGGGCTCGTCGCCAACCCCGGCTCGCTCAAGGGCTACGTCCCCACCTGGGACGGCGCCGACTACCCCGACCTGGTGCGGAGCGACGCCGAGCTTCAGCAGTGGGTGAAGAACGGGACGACCGACCGTTTCCGCGCCAACCCGGTGGCGCGCCGCATCCTGACCACCGAGGCCCTCCAGATGCCGGCCTTCGGCGACCGGATGAAAGCGGAAGAGCTCGACGCGCTCCTCGCCTACGTGAAGTGGGTGCGGGCGCATCCGCGGACGGGGCGGTAGGGCGCTGGGTAGGGAACCCCTCACCGAGAGCGGGTCTATGCGAAGCTAGCCACGGCCACACTCCTGGATTTCGCCAGACTGCGCCGATGGAGCTTGATCCGCTCGATCTCGTGCAAGGTTTCAGCGGTCAGGTAGCTCTCACCGCAGTGGGGGCAGACCACGACGGGAACGTCTTCGATGATGAGTAGGGTCGCCCCTTTCCCGTAGCTGCGGGTCATGTGGCGGATCTGGGCTCCGCCCTCACCACAGAGATCACAAACCATGGTTGTTGATTCTTGCATGATAGCTAGTCGAGATAGACCGTCACGATGACAAGCTTGTCGGTGAATCCCCATCGACTGACGACGACAGCCGTTTGCGTGCCCTCCACCGTCTCTCCACGGACCAGGTACTTGCGCTGCCCGGTCTTGCGGTCGCGCTGTCGTTCGATGACCTGCCCGGTGAGGATGATGCTCTCCACGTCGTAGACAGTCAAGCCGTCGTTGTCCATCTCCTCTTCGGCGTGCAGTGTCATGAGATACAACCGTTTGCGGACCTGCTCGCGCATCCGGTTGATGGTGCGATCCGCCACTTCCTCATTGTACGACGGTGGAGTGAGTTACCGTCGTCCCTTCAGGGCGGAAACCCCCGCCCGATCGGCGATCGCCTCGGGTGGTGCAGGTCTTAAAGCTCCGCGACGGCCGCGGCTAGCCCGCGCCCGGAGCGGGGGATTCTGGCGAAAGATGGGGCTCCCCCTCCCGCATCGGCCCAAGCCGCATCTTTTTTCCTCGAACGGTCCGTGCGGAGTCGCTGGGCGGAGGGTCCCTCCCCCCCTGGGCGGGGGCGGGTTGGGTCAGGGGGGAGGCCAGGAGGGGGGCGCACACTCGGGCAGAAACCCCGCCTCGGCCGTCTGCCCACCTCCGGCCCGCTCTTCGTGGGGCGCGAGACGGAGGCCGTTCGGCTCGACGCGGCATGGGAGGCCCCGAGCACCCACGTGCTAACCTTCGTGGCCTTCGGCGGGGTAGGCAAGCCGCCCCAGGTGCCTGCGCGCGATAGGTCGACCCGGAATAGCCGTCCCTCGGCAGAGGCTGGGAGCTCATCCGGGAGTTTCCAGAATGCTGCCGGGTGCTCCCGGAATGCCTTCAGGAGGCTCCGAAAACTCTCCGGATCTCTCCGGAACACCTTCGGAAGCCTCCAATACACATTCTGGACTTCCCAATACACATTCGGGAGCTTCTGATACACCTCCGGACCTTCCGATACACATCCGGAGGCTTCCAAAGTTGTTCCGGAAGGTTCCAAAGTCGTTCCGGATGCTCCGGAAATCGTTTCGGAGGCGCCCAAAGACGTTCCGGAAGCTCCCGAAGAGGTTCTGGAGGGTCCCGATGTGTATGCGGAGCCTCCCGAAGGTGTATCGGCAGCACCCGGAGATGTTTCGGAAGGCCCCGGAGGCGTTTCGGAAGCACCCGGCAGCGTTCTGGACCGGTCCGGCGGCGTTCCGGAAGCTTCCGGAACGCCGGTTTCGCCCCCTCGGTTGACCCCGGCCTGGCTTCGGCATCAAATAGCCGGGCCATGTCCTCCCGTACCCGCCAGCTCGACGCCGTGGAAATCCGGGTGGTCGGTTCGCTCCTCGAGAAGGAGCAGGCCACCCCGGAAGCCTACCCCCTGACCGTGGCCGCCCTCCTCGCGGCGTGCAACCAGAAGACCAACCGCGAGCCGGTGATGGTGCTCACCGAGACCCAGGTGGTCGCCGCCCTGGAGTCGCTGCGCCAGGACGTCCTGGTCTGGCGGACCGAGGGGGCGAGGAGTGAGCGCTGGCAGCAGAGCGTCTCCCGCCGCTGGGGGCTCGACAGCGCCGGGAAGAAGGCGCTCTTGACCCTCCTCCTCCTGCGCGGCCCGCAGACGGTGGGGGAGCTCCACACCCGGAGCGAACGCCTCCACCCTTTCGCCTCCCTGGGCGAAGCCGAGGACACCCTGCGGCGGATGGCCGCAGTCGAGGAGCCGCTGGTCGTCGAGCTGCCGCGCCGACTGGGCCAGAAGGAGAACCGCTGGGTTCACACCGTGGGCGAGGTGGCCGTGCCGACGGCTCCGACCGTCCTGCCGCCGGAGCTTCCCGGACCGACCGCTCCGGCCCCCGCGGCCGCCTCTCTCGCCGCCCGCGTCGCGCAGCTCGAGGAGACCGTCGCCCGCCTCGCCGGCGAGTTGGCGGCGCTCAAGGGGGATCTCGGGGTCTGAGAACCGTTATGGGGCTCGTAATCTTGCCGCCCTAAGCTTCTCCCCTCCGACTGGCAGGACGAAGGGGGAGAGGTGAGATTGAGATTGCGTGCGCGCTCGCTGCGCCTCCGGTGCATGGCCTTGATCGTCGGAGTGAGCCTTCTGGCCGCCACCGGCGCCGCTGTCGCCGCGCTCCACGGGGTCGCGGCCCTGGCCTTCGCTTGCACCGCCGCCCTCCTCCTCTCGCTTCTCGTCGCCAGTCGCCTGCAGGACGTGATCCTCCGGCCGCTTCTCGAAGTTGGGCCAGCTGCGGTCCCTGCGGATGCCGAGCGTGGGGGCGACGGGATCGACCGGCTGGTCGCGACCTTCGCGGCGCTCGTCGCCCGGATCGAGGCCGGCGACGCGGCGCTCCACGAGCACCGCGACCGCCTGGAGGACGAGGTGGCGCGCCGCACCGCCCAGCTCCACACCGCCAATGCGGAGCTCGCCCTCGCCAAGGCGAAAGCCGAGCGGACCGCCCGCGCCAAGTCGCGCTTCCTGGCCAACATGAGCCACGAGATCCGCACTCCGATGAACGCCGTCCTGGGCATGGCGGACCTTCTCGCCGAGACCGACCTGACCGCCGTGCAGCGCGATTATTGCGACACCATTTCGCGCTCGGGCGAGGCCCTGCTCGGCTTGCTCGACGATGTCCTCGACCTGTCGAAGATCGAGGCCGGGAAGATGCACCTGGTACCGGTGCCCGCCGACCTGCTTCTGGTGATCGAGGAGGCGATCGAGGAGCAGGCGCTCCCCGCCGAGCGCAAGGGGCTGGAGCTTCTCCTGCGCTACGACCCGGTGGCGCCCCGGCAGGTGGTCGTCGACCCGCTGCGCCTGCGCCAGCTGCTCCGGAACCTGCTGTCGAACGCCATCCAGTTCACCCAGGAAGGCTCGGTCGTGATCGACGTCTGGGCCCGGCCCCATCCCAGGGAGGGAGCGCTCTTCCGGGTCACCGTGCGCGACACCGGCATCGGCATCGCGGAGGAGAACCGCGAACGGATCTTCGAAAAATTCACTCTCGACGACACCCTGGTGGCCCGCCGGCCCGCCGGTACCGGCGGCGGCAAGGGTCTGGGTCTCACGATCAGCCGCGAGCTGGTCGCCCTGATGGGCGGCACGATGGGGCTCGAAAGCCGGGTCGGCCAAGGCTCGACGTTCTGGTTCGAGCTGGCGCTCCCCGTCCTCCTCGCGGCGCGCTCCGACGCCGCGGCGGCGCGATTGCGCGGCCGGCGGGCCCTGGTGGTGGCGCCCGGCGAGCCGTCCCGGCGGCTCCTCGGCGAGCTGCTGGAGAGCGGGGGAGTGCGGGTGGGGTTCGCCGCCTCCGGTGGCGAGGCGTTCGACGCCCTGTGCGCCGCCCGGGACGCCGGGGAGGCCTTCGGCTTCGCCCTCGTCGACCAACAGCTGGCGGACGGGAGCGCCGAGCGGCTGAGCCGCGCCGTCCGCGCCAACCGGGGTCTCTCCTCCCTCACGCTGCTCCAGCTGCTGCCGCTCACCGGCGCCGGCGAGATCGACCGCGCCCGGGCCTCCGGCTTCGACGGTTTCGTCGCCAAGCCGGTGCGGCCCAGCCAGTTTCTCACCCTCCTCGCCCGCGCCCTCCCGGGGCTGCCGCCGGGCGGCGGCGACCGGAGCGGAGCGGTGGGGGACGAGGAGGAGGAGACGCCCCAGAAGCCGCTGGGAGCCCGGGTGCTGCTCGCCGAGGACAACCCGGTCAACCAGAAGGTGCTCGGTCTGCTGCTCGAGACCCTGGGGTGCAAGGTGGACCTGGCCGAGGACGGCGCGGCGGCGGTCGGCCGGGCGACGGAGGTCGATTACGACCTGGTGTTCATGGACTGCCAGATGCCGCGGCTCGACGGCTACGACGCGACGCGCGCCATCCGCCGCCTGGATGGGGAGCGGCAGCGCGGGCGGACGCCGGTCATCGCCCTGACCGCCCATGCCCTGAGCAGCAACCGCACGAAGTGCTTCGAGGCCGGGATGGACGACTTCCTGACCAAACCGGTCTCCCTGGACCGCCTGCGCGTCGCGCTCGTCAAATGGTTCGCCTCGGACTGGGAGGGCTGCACCGAGAGATCCCACTCCATAGGTTGATCCATGTTATTGCATTCTTAATCTTACTCGTCCATCCTATCCTCCAGCGGGTTCTTCGATGAGGGGGATCAGGAATGGCTTCCGGCCCGTGGAGGAGATGACGCTTGTCCCGCCCACGCCGGACGGCCATGGCCGCCCTCGCTCTCTGCCTGGGGCTTGCTCCGTCGGCTCTCCCCACAGAAGAGCCGCGCCCGCTCGACGAGTACGCGGTCAAGGCCGCTTTCCTCTATAACTTCGCCAAGTTCGTCGACTGGCCGGAGAGCGTCTTCGCCGCTCATCCTGATACCCACATGTTCTGTATCTACGGCCTGGACCCCTTCGGCGCCAACCTGGACGCGCTCGCCGGCAAGCTCGTCCACGACCGCCGCATCGCGGTCGCCCGCCTGAGCGGTCCGGGTGAGCTCGCCCGCTGCCAGCTGGTCTTCCTGCCGGCCGCCGAGAAAGGGCGCCTGGCGGAGCTGCGCGCGGCGGTGGCCGGCCGCCCGGTGCTGCTGGTGGGGGAGGAGGCAAGCTTCGTCGCGCGCGGCGGGATGATCGATTTTTTCCTTCAGGGGGGGCACGTCCGCTTCGAGATCGATCCGAAGAAAGCCGCCGCCGCCGGCCTGCACGTCAGCTCGAAGCTCCTCGGGCTGGCGAGGATCGCGGAAGGGGAGAGGTGAGATGAGCTTCCGCACCCTCTCTCTGCGTCTCCGGCTGGTGGCTCTGCTCGTCGGGGTGAGCTTCCTCGCCTCCATCATCGTCGGCGGCGTGGTTGCGATCTACGAGATCCAGGCGGAGCGCCGGGCGGTGGCGAACGAGATCTCTTCGCTCGCCTCGGTGATGGCGGATTCCCTGACCGCCGCCATCTCCTTCGGCGACGGCGCCGCGGCGCGCGAGACCTTCACCGCCCTGCGCTCCCAGCCCTACATCCTTTTCGGCGTGGTCGCCACCGCGCGCGGCTCGGTGCTCGCTACCTACGCGCGGAGCCGGGGGGCCGCCCCTCGCTTGCCGAACCGCGAGAGCGGCACCTGGTTCGAGAGCGGCCTGGTCCTGACCGTCCGCCCCGTCCTCCTCGACCACGAGCGGATCGGCACGGTGTTCCTGACCGGCGACCTCCTGCGCCTGCGCGAGCGGGTGCTGAGCACCCTCCAGGCGCTGGCGCTCGCCCTGGCCATCGCCACCGGCCTCTCGCTCCTCGTCGCCGGCCGGCTCCAGGCGCTGATCTCGCGGCCGATCCTCGATCTCGTCGGGGTCGCCACCGCGGTCTCCGAGCGCCGCGACTACCACCTGCGCGCCACGCCTTCGGGCGACGACGAGATCGGCCAGCTGGCGAGGACCTTCAACTCGATGCTCGCCCGGATCGAAGAGAGCGACGAGTCGCTGCGGCAGCATCGCGACCACCTGGAGGACGAGGTGACGCGCCGCACCGGGGAGCTCAAGGCGGCCAACTCAGAGCTCACCGTCGCCAAGGAGCGGGCCGAGCGGGCCGCCCGGGCCAAGTCGCAGTTCCTGGCCAACATGAGCCATGAGATCCGCACCCCGATGAACGGTGTCCTGGGTATGGCGAGCCTCCTCGCGGAGACCGAGCTCACCACCCAGCAGCGCGAGTACTGCGAAACCGTCGCGCGCTCCGGGGAGACCCTGCTCGCCCTGATCGACGACATTCTCGACCTGTCGAAAATCGAGGCCGGGAAGATGAGCCTGGAGCCGATCCCCATCGACCTGCTCCTGGCGCTCGAGGACGTGATCGAGGAGCAGGCGCTCGCCGCCCAGCACCGGGGGCTGGAGCTCCTGCTGCGCTACGATCCGGCGGCGCCCCGCCGGGTGATCGTCGACCCGGTGCGCCTGCGCCAGGTGCTGCGCAACCTGGTCTCGAACGCCATCAAGTTCACCGAGCGGGGCTACGTCCTGGTCGACGCCGGCGCTCTCCACGGCCCGGCGGACACCGCCCTGCAGGCGCGCTTCCGTTTCGCCGTGCGCGACACCGGCATCGGCATCGCCGCCGAGAACCGCGAGCGGATCTTCGAGAAATTCACCCAGGCCGATGCCTCGACGACCCGGCGCTTCGGCGGCACTGGCCTGGGGCTGCCGATCAGCCGTGAGCTGGTCGTCCTGATGGGCGGCGCGATCGGCGTCGAGAGCGCGGTCGGCCAGGGCTCCACCTTCTGGTTCGAGCTGCCGCTCGCGGCTGAGGACGGGGGGACCGTCGAGAACCCGCTGGCCGGGGCCCTGCGCGGCAAGCGGGCCCTCGTCGCCTCGTGCTGCGAGCCGTGCCGGCAGATCCTGGGGGAGCTGCTGGAGAGCAGCGGAATCCGGGTGGAGCTCGCGGCGTCCGGCGCCCAGGCGCTCGCCATCCTGCGCGCCGCCCAGGCGGCGGGCGAGCCCTGCAGCTTCGCCCTGCTCGACCAGGACGTCGCCGACGGGAGCGGCGAGGCGCTGGGTGGGATCCTGCATGCCGATCCCGTCCTCTCCGCCGTCGCGCTGCTCCAGCTGCTGCCGCTCGCCGGTACCGCGATCAGCCGTCCCCTGGCCGCCGGTTTTGCCGGCTACGTGGCGAAGCCGGTGCGCCCCAGCCAGTTCCTGGCCGTCCTCGCCCGCTCCCTCCTGGGGCTCCCCCGGCCGATCCCGGCGGGCTCGACGGCGGTGACGGCAGCCCACCGTCCGGGGCTCGGGGCGCGGGTGCTGCTCGCCGAGGACAATCCCATCAACCAGAGGGTGGTGACCCGGCTGCTCGAGAAGCTGGGGTGCGAGGTGGATCTGGCCGAGGACGGCGCCGCGGCGGTCGACCGCGTGGCGGCGGTCAACTACGACCTGGTGCTCATGGACTGCCAGATGCCACGGCTCGACGGCTACGACGCGACGCGCGCCATCCGCCGGCTGGACGAGGCGCGGGGACGGGGGCGGACACCGGTCGTCGCCCTGACCGCACATGCCCTCTCCGGGGACAGCGCGCTCTGCTTCGAGGCGGGGATGGACGATTTCCTCACCAAGCCGATCTCCATGGATCGCCTGCGGACCGCGCTCGTCAAGTGGTTCTCCCCCGTTGCCAAGACCGACTCGCTGAGCGGGAATCCAATTTCCTGAATCCATTTCCTTGGATCGCGCTCTCGCCGGGGACCCGGCGCCAGCGCCAAGTTACTCAATCCAAGGGTCTTCCTACTTGCTACCTCGACCTCAAACGAGTTGGTCCCCAACTTGCTTAGGCTTGCTCCAGCTAAGAAAGGAAGGAGGTTGGGCTATGCAAAAAAAATGGACTTCAAGGGGGGGGCCCCTGGTCCTCGGTCTCCTCTTCGCGCTCGTCGCCGGCCCCGTCTTCGCCCAGGGACAGCAGACGGGCTCGATCAGCGGGACCGTCACGCTGGCCAGCGGAGAGGTTGCACCAGGCATCCTGATCACCGCCACCTCGCCCTCCCTGCAGGGGGAGCGCTCCGTCACCTCGCAGCAGAACGGCGAGTACATCCTTCGCGGTCTGCCGCCCGGTCCCTACACGATCAAATTCTCGCTCGAAGGCTTCAAGGAGGAGCAGACGCAGGTCACCGTGCCGCTCGGCGGCCAGGCGAGGAGCGACGTGCGGATGACGCCGCAGTCGGTCCAGGAGACGATCGTGGTCACCGGCGAGGCGGCGACCGCCCTCGACACCACCACCATCGGGGCCAACCTGAACTACAAGAAGATCGACGAGCTGGCGACCCCACGCGACCTGTCGAACATCGCGGCCCTCGCCCCGGCGGTCAACACCAACGCCGCCCTCCCGGGACAGATCACGATCAGCGGCGGCTTCGCCTATGACAACCTGTTCCTCTTGAACGGCGTCGACATCAACGACAGCGTCTTCGGCAACCCCAACAACCTCTTCATCGAGGATGCGATCGAGGAGACCCAGGTGCTCTCCTCCGGGGTCTCGGCCGAATACGGCCGCTTCGGCGGCGGCGTCGTCAACGCCATCACCAAGAGCGGCGGCAACGATTTCACCGGCAGCCTGCGCGCCGACCTCACCAACCCCTCCTTCCGTTCGAAGACCCCGATCGAGGAGGAGAACGGCACCAAGCGGGTGAGCAAGAACGACTTCGTCTACACCGGGACCCTGGGCGGCTACGTGGTGAAGGACAAGCTCTGGTTCTTCGCCGCCGCGCGCAGCAACAACAACGACGACCAGGAGCCGCTCTTCCAGACCGGCATCCCGTTCGACTCGGTCACCCGGGACCGGCGCTACGAGGGCAAGCTGACCGCCAACCTCTCCGACCGGCACACCTTCCAGGCGAGCTACATCAAGAACGACACCTCGCAGACCGTGGAGTCGCTCGCCGGCATCGTCGCGACCCCGGACGCGATCATCAGCCCGTCCTTCCCCACCACTCTCGGGGTGGTGCGCTATTCGGGGATCTACGGTCCCTCGTTCTTCGGCGAGGCCCAGTATTCGCAGAAGAAGTTCGAGTTCGTGGGCTTCGGCGGCACCAACCCGGACATCCACGAGTCGCCGTTCCTCTGCACCAGCCAGGCCTGCCTCTACAACGGGCCGTACTTCGACGCTACCGACGGCGACCACCGCGACAACAAGCAGTTCTCGGCCTCCGGCTCGTACTTCTGGAACCCGCCCTCCCTGGGCAGCCACGACCTGAAGGTCGGCGGTGAGGACTTCCGCAACCAGCGCCAGGGCGGCAACTCGCAGTCGTCCTCGAACTACGTCTTCTTCAGCGACTACGTGCTCGACCCCGTGACCCACAAGCCGGTGCTCGACAACCAGGGCCGCGCGGTCCCGAACTTCATCCCCAACACCTTCCAGAGCTTCCTGGTTTTCTGGGACGCGCAGCGCGGCTCGCGCAACGACGTGAAGGAGGACGCGGTCTACGTCAACGACCGCTGGCGTTTGGGCAACCACTGGTCGTTCAACCTGGGCGCCCGCTATGAGCGGGCGACCAACACGGGCACCGACAACGTGCACACGGTCGACTCCCGCCGCCTGATGCCGCGCCTGGGCGCCTCGCTCGACCCCAAGGGCGACGGCAAGTACCGGCTGGACGCCACCTATGCCCAGTACGCCGGGGCGTACAACCTGGTGCTCTTCTCGCAAGGCACCAACACCGGCAACCCCGGGTACCTCTACGGTCCGTACATCGGCCCTCCCGGACAGGGGCGTGACTTCACTCCCGGCTTCGACCCCAAGAACTACAACCTGTACATTGCCGGCTCGCCCACCCAGAACATCCGCTTCGACAAGGGCGCGAGCTCGCCGCTGGTCAAGGAGTACACGCTCTCCGCCGGCGTCCAGCTGTCGCGGGCGGGCTTCGTGAAGGCGACCTACCTGAACCGCAAGTGGACCGACCTGCTCGAGGACTTCACCTCCCCCTCCTTCGGTAGTATCCCGATCGTCATCCAGGGGGTGGAGGGTCCGCTGGCCGACGTCCACGTCTTCAAGAATGCCGACATCGCCCAGCGCGACTACGCGGCGCTGCTCTTCCAGGGGCGCTATCCGATCACCGACCGCTGGTCGGTCGAGGGGCTGTGGACGCACGAGCTCAAGAATGACGGCAACTACGAGAGCCAGGTCGGGCAGACCTTCCGCACCTCGGGGCTGGGCGACTACCCCGAGCTCTTCAGCCGGGAACGTAACTTCCCGCTCGGCCATCTCTCCCAGTACGAGGCCGACGTCGCCCACCTCTGGACGATCTACAACCTGAGCCTCGGGAAAGCTGGGGACCTGTCACTCTCGCTCAAGGGCAACCACTTCTCGCCCCTGACCACCTCGCTCGCCGCCCCCAACGTGCCGATCACCTCGATCCAGCGCTCCCGCGACCCGGGCTATGCCTCGCTGCCGCCGACCCAGACGCTCTACTTCGGCAAGCGCGGCAGCCAGGAGTTCAACGCCTGGAACACCTTCGATTTCGCGGCCTACTACCAGGTCCCGATCTTCCGTTCGATCTCGCCGTGGTTGAAGGTCGAGGTGCGCAACCTGCTGAACGACCACACGCTGATCGACTGGGACACGACGGTCACCCCGGACCCCAACAGCCCCAAAGACTCGCTCGGCCTGCCGACCGGCTTCATCAAGGGGAAGAACTTCGGCAAGGCACGCAACAACCTGGACTACCCGATCCCGCGCGAGTTCCTGTTCGGCGCCGGGTTCCACTTCTAGGGTTTTCCGCTCGCTAAGAAACGGGCGGGGTGGCTTTAAGGCCGCCCCGCCCGTTTTGTTGCTAAGATCGGTCCCTCGCTCCGAGGCACCCGCCGCGCCCCATGAAGCCCTTCGGCCCCCTGCTCCTCTTCCCGGCCCTCGCGCTCCTCGCCGGCTGCTCACGCTCTCCACGGTCCGCCGCGGGGTCCGGAACGTTCCCGGAGGCGCCGGTCGTCCTCATCTCGATCGACACCCTGCGGGCCGATCACCTGCCGGCCTACGGCTACGCCGGGGTCGCCACCCCGGCCATCGACCGCCTGCGCCAGGACTCGATCCTGTTCGAGAACGCCTACAGCGGCTGCCCGCTCACCCTGCCGTCGCACAGCTCGCTCCTGACCGGCCTCCCTCCCGCCGTCCACGGGGTGCGCGACAACGTCGGCTACCGCCTGGACACCACCCGGACGCCGACCGTCGCCGACCTCCTGCGCCGGCAGGGCTATGCGACGGGAGCCGCGGTCTCGGCCTACGTCCTGCGGGCGCGGACCGGCCTGGGCGCCGCCTTCGACGACTATGACGACGGCATCGAGGTGCTTTCCGACCGCACGCTCGGCCTGCTCGAGCGCAAGGGCGACGAGACCGCCGGCCGGGCCGCGGCGTGGATCGACCGTCAGCTTGACCGCCATCGGTCCCGCCCCTTCTTCTTCTTCCTCCACCTCTACGAGCCGCACTCCCCCTACGACCCCCCCGAGCCCTGGAAGAGCCGCTACCGGGACCGCCCCTACGACGGCGAGATCGCCGCCGCCGATGCGATCGTCGGCCGTTTCCTCGACCACCTGCGGGAGACCGGCGTCTACGACCGGGCGATCGTGCTCCTCCTCGCCGATCATGGGGAAGGATTGGGCGACCACGGCGAGAAGGAGCACGGGGTGCTGCTCTACCGCGAGGTGCTCCGCGTGCCGTTGCTCCTGAAGCTCCCCGGCCGCGGCCGCCCTCCCGGGGTGCCGGATCGCGTCGCGGCACCGGTCGGCCTGCTGGACGTCGTACCGACCGTCACCTCGCTCCTCGGGATCGCGATGCCCGCCGGCGTTGCCGGTGTCCCCGGCCTGCCCGGCCGTTCGCTCCTCGCCACCGCCATGGCTAAGGCGGCGTCCCCGGCGGCGCGGCGGCTCTACGCCGAGACTTTCTACCCCCGGCTCCACTTCGGCTGGAGCGAGCTGCGCTCGCTGACCGACGCGCGCTACCAGTACATCGAGGGTCCCGACCCCGAGCTCTACGACCTGGCGAAAGATCCTGGCGAGCGAAACAACGTCCTCGGCGAGGAACGGCGGGTCTTCCACGACCTCAAGGCCGAGCTCGCCACCCAGGTGGGGCCGTTCGAGGCGCCGCAGCGGATCGAGCGGGAGGAGGCGGCGAAGATCGCGGCCCTCGGCTACCTGACCGCCACGGTCCGCCCGGCGGCGGGTCCGTTGCCCGACCCCAAGCGGGCGCTGCCGGCGCTCGACGAGGTGAGCCGTGCCTACAACCTGGCGGGGCGCGGCGAGCACGCCCAGGCGGTCGAGATCCTCTCCGGGCTGGTCGAGCGCTACCCTTCGATGCTCGACGCCCGCTTCCAGCTGGCCGGTAACCTGGCCGCCCTCGGCCGTTACGACGCGGCGCTCGCCCAGTATGATCGGGCGATCGAGCTGGCGCCGGTGGCGGCGGACGGCATCCTGGTCGAGAAGGCGCGGGTCGACCTGCGGCTGGGCCGGCTGGCCGAGGCGGAGACCTACGCCAAGACGGTCCTCGACCGGCTGCCGGCCGAGGGGCACGACCTCTTCGCCCGGGTCGCCTGGGCGCGTGGGGAGGTCGACCGGGCCGCGGAGGAGGCCCGGCAGGCCGTGGCTGCCGATGCGGTACCGCGGCCGGACGCGGTCCTCTTCTTAGCCGAGATCGAGCTCCATCAGGGGCAGCTGGACGCGGCCCTGGCGCTCCTCGACCCCTTCCACGCGAAGGTCGCGGCCGGGCACCCGGCGATCCCCGGCCTCGAATTCCTGCGCGGCGACGCCCTGGCCCGAGCCGGGCGGGCGCCCGAGGCGGAGGCGGCCTTCCGCGCCGAGATCCGGCTCTATCCCCGGGACACCCGCGCCTACGCCAGCCTCGCCTTCCTCTACGGAAGCCTGCACCGTTTCAGCGAGATCGATCCGCTCCTCAGGGCGATGGCGAAAGCCGACCCGCGGCGGGAGACCTACCTGACCGCGGCGGCGACGGCGGAGCGCCTGGGCGACCGGGAGGGGGCGAAGGCCTGGCGGCAGCGGGCGGCGGGGAAAGTGGGGGGATGAGACGGTCCCACGGGCTGATGTAGGATGGACCTGCCGGCGGAAGGCCGGCGTTCGAAGCCTCACGGAGGAGAGCGGATGGCAACCACGGCGGCACGGGAAATCGACCACATCGTTGAGCTTCTGGGGGCGGACGCCGAGAGCCTCCTCTCCTTTATCTGCAAGGGGATCCCGAAGGAGCAGCTGATCCTTCCCGGTCCCGACCACGTCGACCGGGCGTGGGGCGGGTCGGACCGCAAGCCGGGGGTGCTGGTCAACCTGCAGCGGCTGGCCAACAACGGGCGTCTGGCCGGCACCGGGTACCTGTCGATTCTGCCGGTCGACCAGGGGGTCGAGCACTCCGCCGCCGCCTCCTTCGCGCCCAACCCGATCTACCTGGACGCCGAGAACATCGTCAAGCTCGCCATCGAGGCCGGCTGCAACGCGGTGGCCTCGACCGTCGGGGTGCTGGGGGCGGTGGCCAGGAAGTGCGCCCACAAGATCCCCTTCATCGCCAAGATCAACCACAACGAGCTGCTCAACTTCCCCACCAAATACGAGCAGATCCTCTTCGGCAACGTCGAGCAGGCCTGGGAGATGGGCGCCGCGGCGGTGGGGGCGACGATCTACTACGGCAGCGAGGACGCCGACCGCGAGATCGTCGAGATCGCCGAGGCCTTCTACCACGCCCACCAGTTGGGGATGGCGACGATCCTCTGGACCTACCTGCGCAACAACGCCTTCAAGAAGGACGACGTCGACTACCACGAGGCGGCCGACCTGACCGGCCAAGCCAACCACCTGGGAGTCACGATCCAGGCCGACATCATCAAGCAGAAGCAGGCCAACCGGAACGGCGGCTACCCGGCGATCAACTTCGGCAAGACCAGCCCCAAGGTCTACGGCGAGCTGGTGGCCGACCACCCGGTCGACTGGGTGCGCTGGCAGGTCGCCAACTGCTATCTCGGCCGTGCCGGGATGATCAACTCGGGCGGTGAGTCGAAGGGGAGCGGCGACCTGGCGCAGGCGGTGCGCACCGCGGTCATCAACAAGCGCGCCGGCGGCACCGGCCTGATCTCCGGCCGCAAGGCCTTCCAGCGCCCCATGAAGGAAGGGGTGGAGCTCCTCCACGCGATCCAGGACGTCTACCTCTGCGACGAAGTGACGATCGCGTAGGGTCTCGCGGTACCAGGCGGGAGCCCTGGAGGCCCCCGCCCTTTCAGCCTGCGTAGACCCTAGAACGCCCAGCCGAAGTGCAGGCCGACGGTGACCGCCGTCTGCCCTTCGTTGTTGTCGTTCTGCTGGAAACGGACCGGCAGGACGAGCTCGGCGAAGAGAGTGGTCCCGTTGCTCTGCGGGAAACCGAGGTTCAAGAGGGGCGTGAAGCCGTAGGAGCGGGAGTTGACGTCGAAGGCGGCGCGCAGGCCGGCCGTCCACGGGCCGCTCAGGCTGTAGAGGATGCCGGGGTGGATCGTCAGGTCGACGACCTTGGTCTTGCTGTGGATCAAGGGGACCACCTCGAGGTCAAAGGCGACCCGGCCGCCGGGCTTGATGGTGATCCCGGTCGGGAAGCCGACGTTGAACTCGTCCGAGATCGTCGTGTTCTCGCCGTTGACCCGTGTCACCAGCGGGAAGACGACGCCGAAGTGCCCGCCCACCCGGTCCTCGGCGCGGGCCACGGCCGGCAGGGCGAGGAGCGCCAGGAGCAAGCAGAGACCATACCGCTGTACGAGACCTATCCTGAACATGACAAAAGACCTCCGTTTTAGGGACCCTCGCGGGTCCGGATTGGAACCCCCCCAGAGAAGGGAACACCCTGCGCGGCGAAAAAGGCGCAGCCGTAGAGACGGCCGCCCCGCGGCTGGCGGTCGAGGCAGGAACCGCCCGGGCGAAATCGGCCAATTATACAGAGATTAGAAAAGTCGAAGCTCAGTAGGGAGGGGAATGTTCTCTGTGCCACAGCGGCCTACGGCTCCGTGGCACACCTCCGGGCCCTTCCCCTGTACAATGAACGAGATCCATTTGGCTCAGGATGTAAGCTCCCCGGAGGAGGACCGCCATGCAGCAAGGCTTCAAGCGCGTCGTCTCGATCGCCCTGGCCGCCGGTAGCCTCGCCGCCCCGTTCTGGATCGGGAGCGCCGCCCGCGCCCAGGACCCCCCTCCCGCCACCCGTGCCCAGCTCATGGAGCAGGGGGAGCAGCTCCTCGCCCAGCAGCAGTACCGCCGGGCGATCACCGCCTTCGAGGATGCCAACCGCCTGTCGGATGCCGGCGGCTGTTCCGAGTGCTTCCTCGGCCTGTCCCGCACCTACGTGGCCTGGGGGAAGGCGGGGAAGGGGGTGGAGATGGCCCGTGTCGCCCTGCAGCTCAACCCGGCCAAGCCGCTCCTGGCGCGCGCCCACCATCAGCTGGCGGTCGCCCTCCTCGCCCAGCCCGGCCGCGGCGCCGACGCGGTCGCCGAGGCCGATGGGGCCTTCCGCCGCGCCCTGGATCTCGACCCCGGGGCGAACGTCGACCGCTTCAACCTGGCGGGGCTCCTGCTCCAGTCCGGCCGTGGAGAGGACGCGGTCAGCCTCGCCCGCGACTATTTGAAGGGCGCTCCCACGGGCGGCGCCGCGGCCGAGGCGCGGATGCTGATCTGCCTCGCCCGCAAGGCCGCGCCGCCGGCCGACCCGGCTCCCGAGGCGGGGGGGGAGATCGAGCCGCCCCATCCGCTCTACCGCCAGCCTCCCGCCTACAGCGACCGGGCCCGCCGCGACAAGCTCCAGGGCTCGGTCCTGGTGCAGGTGAACATCGACACCGACGGCTGCGCCGGCAACCCCTCCCTCGTCCGCGGTATGGGCAACGAGCTCGACACCGCCGCCGTGGAGGCAGCCAAGCGCTGGGTCTTCCAGCCCGCCACCGCCCAGGGCCGGCCGGTACCGGGCGACTCCATCGTCTCGATCAACTTCACCAAGGACAACGAGACGATCAAAGACCCCGACAAGGCCTACCGGGACAAGCTGCTGGCCGGCTGGCCGGCCCAATAGGGCGGCCGCGAAGCCTGGCCTGGGAGGAATGCGGTAAGAGTGGGTAGAGACGCCCAGCCGTTACCACAGGCTTTCCCTTGACCCTGAACGCCAGGGCGTCTCCAGCGCCGCCAGAACCACAGGCGCTTCCGGCCTGCGGAGACGCCCTGGCGGCGGTGGTTGAGCCAAGGTTCGTGGTAGCGGCTGGGCGTCTCTACGAGCTCCCCTCTCGTCGATAAAGGTCAGCGCCTGCGGGCCCGCCCTACTCGGGTTTGCCGCGCAGCCGGTCGTACCAGTGCTTGCGCCGGATCGCCTGCGGCTTCTCGGCGCTGCCGAGCTGCCCCTGGTGACCGGAGAGGTCGGTGGCCACGACGTAGAGCTCGATCGTCCGGTTCTGGTGCAGCGACGGCGGCACCTCGACCGTGCAGTCGGCGCCGGAGCGCGGGCAGGGCTGCTCGGTCCAGGCGCCGCCCTCGGGCCGGACGTGGACGACGACCGTCTTGACCTGGAAGTCGTCGGTGATCTTCAAGGGGATGCGCACGGTCGCCCCCTTGTCGAATTCGAGCCCGGCGGCCTTCCCGCCCCCGCCGAGCTGGACCACCGGGGGGTTCCTGTCGAGCTGGGCGAGCTGCGCCTCCAGGCGCTGGCGGGTCTCGCGCAGGCGGGCCTCGTAGCGCGGCGTGGGTTTCGCCCCGGCGAGCAGGGCGAGCCCCTCGTCCGGCCGCTTGCGGGTCTCGGCCGCGGCGGCGGCCGAGAGGACTGAGGTCATCCCCTGGTCGGCGCGCTGCTCGGCGGTGAGGCGCGCCACCCGCTCGCCCAGGCCCGGCCGCTCGGGCCAGCCGCGGCGCAGGGTCTCCAGGCGCTCCAGGGCGGCCTCCAGGGCGCCGGTCTGGGAGAGGGTCTCGGCCTCCGCTTCGAGGGTCGCCGCGGTTTTCTCCCGCTGGTCGGCCGCCTCCTGGAAGCGTGGGTAGGCGGCGGCGACGGCGCCGGCCGCCCGGAGGAGCTCCGTCGGGTCGCTCCCCTTGGCGGCGCGCTCGTAACGTTGATAGAGGTCGGCTGCCTGGCGGGCCGCGGCGAGGTCCCGGCGCAGGCCGGGCTCGGCCTGGAGGGCGGTCCGTTCCGCGGCGGAGAGCGCGCGTAGGGCGGCGGCGACCTGCCGCAGGTCGCCGGCCTTGAGCGCCGCCCGGAAGTCGGTCGCCAGGCGCGCCCGGGAGGCGGTGTCCAACGAGGCGCCGAGCACCTGGTAGACGGTGCAGGCCTCGGGGGTGAAGGCGGTCTCCTCCTCGCGGGTGATGGCGGCGAGGGCCTGGCGCGCCGCGTCGTCCTTGCCGTCGGCGAAGGCGTCGCGGGCGGCGGCGAGCTTGTCGGGCAGGGGCGGGGGAGCCGGGGCGATCGCCGGGGTGGCCGGGATGGCCGGGGTTGGCGGCAGTGGGGCGGTCGAGCGCGGAGCGGCGACCCGCGCCACCGGCGGGGGAGGGGGCGTGGCCGGGCGGGAGCGCAGCCAGAGGAGGGCCGCCATGCCGAGGAGGAGCACGGCCGCGGCGGCGCCCCACCAGACGCCACGGCCGGGCCGGCGGGCCGGCCGGAGGGCGGGCGCGGCGGAGATCGGCAGTATCGCCGGCATCGGCGGCATCGGGGCCGCCGGCGCGGCGACCGCCTCCGCGGCCGGCGGTGGGGTGGCCGGTGGGGGCGGGAGGGGAGCGGCGGGCTCCAGCGCCGGGACCGGCTCCGGGCGGAACACCGGGTTGGTGTCGTCGCCGGGATCGCGAGGTGAGGGGGGCGCCGATTCGATCGGCGGGACCCAGGGAGCGCTCTCCGGCTCGGCGGAGACGAAGAGCTTGCTCCGCGGCAGCGGGCGGGGCCCGCCGGTGCCGGTGCTCCCGGACACGGCGCGCTCCAGGGCCATCCGGACCTCCGCGAACCCCGACCGTTCGGCCGGGCGGAAGCGCAGGCAGCGGGAGAGGACCTCCTGCAGGGTCTGATCGTCCTCCAGCTCGAAGCTCACCGCCAGGGGAAGGCTGACCCGCGGCGAGCGCGGATCGTCGCCGTCGGTGTCCAGGCGCGCCTCGAGCAGCCGGCAGGCGATCAGGGCGAGAGAGAAGAGGTCGGCCTGCCAGGGCGCCGCGCCCTTTTCCGCGCTGGTCCCGGACAGCTGCCCGAGCTCCGGTGCGGCGAAGCCCGCCGCCTCTCCCTCCGGGCGCGCTGCCGGGAGGCGCAGGAGGGCGCTCCCCAGGCCCACCATCTTGATCCGCCCCGGCGCCGGGCCGGGCACCACCAGGAGGTTCTCGGGGCAGAGATTGTGGTGGGGGAGCCCCTCCTTCGCCATCCGCTCCAGGCCGTCCAGCACCTCGGCGAGGAGCGGCAGGATCTGCGCCGGCTCTCCCCCCTGGAGCGCCTCCGAGCCACGGCCGTCCACGTACTCGAGGACCAGGAAGGCGTGGCCGTCCGGGGTGAAGCCGAAGTCGTAGAGGGCGGGGAGGCTCGGGTGGCGCAGCCCCTGGAGGCTCCCCATGCCGCGCACGAAGGCCTGGGCGCTCTCGGGGGGAGCGCCGTTCAGCGGGATCAGCTTCAGGGCGACCGGAGTCCCGGTGACCAGGTCGGTCGAACGGTAGACGCCGCCCTCCCCCCGCGAGCGCAGAGTCTTCTCGATGCGATACTGTTCGGTGATCTCGCGGAAATAGACCATGGCTCAAGTAAACCGGCGACCCAACGAATTCACGCATTGTAACGCGAGGATGTGGCGGCTCGCCCTCCTCTCGATCCTCCTGCCGTCCCTCCTCCTCGCGGCGGCTCCCGCCGCGGCTCCCTTAGCGCCTCCCCCTCCCTCCCCGCCGCTGCTCGCCGAGCAGGCCCGGGGCCGCCTGGCCCAGCTCGACGGGACGGTCGCCGTGCCCGGCCTTTTGGCCGAGGTCGAGGTCCGGCGCGACCGCTACGGGGTGCCCCACATCTACGCCGGGAGCCAGCACGACCTCTTCCTCGCCCAGGGCTACGTCGTCGCCCAGGACCGCCTCTTCCAGATGGAGATGGCGCGCCGCGCGGGCGAGGGGCGGCTGGCCGAGGTGCTGGGTCCCGCCGCGGTCGGGCGCGACCGCTTCGCCCGGCTCCTCGCCTACCGCGGCGACCGATCAGCGGAGTGGGCGAGCTATGCCCCGGACGCCCGGGAGATCGTCGGCGCCTTCGTCGCCGGGGTGAACGCCTACATCGCCGAGGTGAAGGACCGGCCGCCCATCGAATTTTCCCTCCTGGGCTTTGCCCCCGAGCCGTGGACCGAGGAGGTGGTGCTCGACCGCATGGCGGCCCTCGCCATGACCGGCAACGCCCTCTCCGAGGTCCACCGCGCCCACCTGGTGGCGGTGATGGGGGCGGCGACGGTCGAGCAGCTGTGGCCGGGCGACCCCCCGCACCACCTCGACCCGGTCCCCGGGCTCGACCTCGCGGGGATCGACGCCGCCTCCCTGGGTGCGGCGCGGGAGGCCTACGGCCCGCCGCCCTATCCGCACTTGACCGGGAGCAACAACTGGGTGGTCTCCGGCAAGCGGACGGCCTCGGGCAAGCCGCTCCTCGCCAACGACCCCCACCGCGCCCTCACTCTGCCGTCGCTGCGCTACGTCTCCCACCTGGTGGCCCCGGGGTGGGACGTCATCGGCGCCGGCGAGCCCCACCTGCCGGGCGTCGCCGCCGGCCACAACGAGCGCATCGCCTTCGGCTTCACCGTCGTCGGCATGGACCAGCAGGACGTCTACGTCGAGGCGGTCGCCCCCTGCACGGCGGCGCTCCGCGAGCGCCGGCACCTCCCGACGGACTCCCGCTGCTACCGCATGGAGGGCGAGGAGCGGCCGATCGAGGTCCGGAGCGAAACCATCGCGGTCAAGGGTGAGGCCCCGCGCACCGTGCAGCTCGCCTGGACGGCGCACGGTCCCATCGTGGCGGAGGACCCGGCGCGCGGCCGCGCCTTCGCCCTGCGCTTCGTCGGCAGCGAGCCGGGGACCGCCGGCTACCTCGCCCAGCTCACTCTCGACCGGGCGCAAAACTGGCCGGGCTTCCTCGCCGCCATGGCGCGCTGGAAGCTGCCGAGCGAGAACATCGTCTATGCCGACGTCGACGGCAACATCGGCTGGGTGGCCGCCGGCCTCCTGCCGCTGCGCCGCTGGACCGGCCTCCTGCCGGTGCCTGGCGACGGGCGTTTCGAGTGGCAGGGCTTCCTCCCCGCCCGGGAGCTGCCGCAGGCGTTCAACCCGCCCTCCGGGCTGATCGTGACGGCGAACGACAACGTCCTGCCGCCGGGTTACCCCCACCCCCTCTCCTACGAGTTCGCGCCCGCCCTGCGTTCCCAGCGCATCCGGGAGGTCCTCTCGCGGGCCGACCGGCTGACCGCCGAGGACTGCGCGGCCCTCCAGGGGGACGACCTCTCCCTCCTCGCCCGCCGCCTGGTGCCCCGCCTCCTCGCCGCCGCCCGGGCGCACAGGGGTATCGGCGGTATCGGCGGTATCGGCGGCATTGGCGGCAGCTCCGATCTCGCGGACCCGGACGTCGCGGTGCTCGCCGCCTGGGATTTCCACCTGCGCCCGGACGGGGCCGCCCCGCTCCTCTTCGAGACCTGGCTCGCCGCCCTCGCCAAGCGCCTCTACGGGGAGCGCATGGCCGCCCATGGCCTCTCCTACGCCCAGGCCCCCGGCTACGACCCCGAGGTCCTCGCCCACCTCGTGGAAACGCCGGGGGAGGGGGGCGACGCGGCGGTGCTCGCGGCCTTCGACGACGCCCGGGCCGAGATCCGCTCGCACCTCGGTCCCGACCGCGCCCGCTGGAGCTGGGGCGCCCTCCACCAGGCGCACTTCCGCCATCCCCTGGAGCCCGCCTTCGACCTGCCGGCGGTCGCCCGGGGCGGCGACGGCAACACCGTCAACGCCACCGGCGGCGCCGGTTTCGCCCAGCAGTTCGGCGCCTCCTACCGAGAGGTGCTCGACCTCGCCGACTGGGACCGCTCGCTCGCCGTCAACGTCCCGGGGCAGTCGGGGCAGCCGGGGAGCCCGTACTACGGCGATCTCCTGCCGCTGTGGGCCGAGGGGCGCTACTTCCCCCTCCTCTACTCGCGCCCGCGGGTGGAGAAGGAGACCGCGCACCTCCTCCACCTCACCCCACCGCGGCCTTAGCGCACGGTGCCGCGGCGGAACAGGTTCACGATGGCCAGCAGGATGATCGCTCCGACCAGGGAGACGAGCAGACCCGGCAGGCTGAAGTTCCCCTGGTTGATCGTGCTGGTGCCGAAGAGCGGCGCCACCAGGAAGCCGGCGAGCAGAGCGCCGACGATGCCGACGACGACGTTGAGGATGATGCCCTGCTGGGCGTCGGTCCGCATGATGATGCTGGCGATCCAGCCGATGAGCCCGCCGACGATCAGGTAGATGATGAAGTTCATGATGGTCCTCCTCTGTCCGTTCGTTCGTGGAAGCTTCTCGTTCGTTACGTTTCACACCCGGCAGGACGAAAGAGCAACAGTCGTGCCACGCACGGGCAGAAACAATGCCTCGGAAGGGTTCTGGAGAGGGGTCCGGTTCTTGCAGACTTGGGGGTCCGACACCCCACGGTCCGACCGCGGCGAGCGCTCCCGGCAGCTTCCGGCAGATGGCTTCCGAGCGGTGTCCGGGCCGGTGAAAAAGAACGCTAATGCCTTTCAAAAGAAGCACTTCGGGGCCACGGTCTCCCGCCTTCCGCCGCCGCCTCCTGTTCGTTCTGGGCGGGGTGGCGCTGCTCCTCGGGGCCGGTCTCGCCTTGATCGTCAAGCCGTTCTGGCGCCTGACCAGCCAGTTCGACGACATCACCTATCTCCAGCCCTCCCGGCTCTATGCCCGGCCGCCCCGGCTCGCCGCCGGCGAACGGGTCGATCTCGACCGGCTGGTCGCCGATCTGCGGGCCGTCGGCTATCGCCCCGGCCTTAGCCTGCCGATCGCCCCCGGCCGCTACCTGCGCGACAAGGGGAGCCTGATCGTCCACCTGCGCCGCTTCCCCGCCCTCGGGGAGAGCGACGGCGGCCTGGTCGAGGCGCGGTGGACCGGCGGGGACCGGAGCGAGAAGAGCGAACGGATCGCCACGCTGCGCCTGAACGGCCACCCGGCCGAGGTGGTCCTCCTCGAGCCGCCGCTCCTCGCCTCCTACTACGGCGACGACTTCAAGGAGCGCCGCCCGGTGAAGCTGGCCGACGTGCCGAAGGACCTCATCAACGCCGTCCTCGCCGCCGAGGACGACGACTTCTTCCGCCACTCCGGGATCTCGGTCACCGGCATCGCCCGGGCCGCCTGGGTCGACGTGCGCGGCCGTGGCATCCGCCAGGGGGGGAGCACCCTCACCCAGCAGCTGGTGAAGAACCTCTACCTCTCCCAGGACCGCACGGTGACGAGGAAGCTCCAGGAGATCCTCCTCACCCTGATCCTGGAAGCCCGCTACGGCAAGAAGCAGATCCTCGAAGCCTACCTGAACGAGATCTACCTCGGGGCGAGCTCGGGGGTGAACCTGATGGGGGTGGGGGCCGCCTCGCGCGCCTTCTTCGGCAAGGACGCGGCCCAGCTCGACCTGGGCGAGTCGGCGATGCTCGCCGGGATGATCAGTGCCCCGGGCGTCTTCTCCCCGCTCGAGCATCCGGACCGGGCGAAGGAGCGGCGCGATTGGGTGCTCTCCCGGATGGCCAAGCTCGGTTTCGCCGAGCCGGCGCGGGTCGAACCGGCGGTGCGGCAGCCCCTGGAGCTCACCCCCGACCCGATCGTGCGGCGGCGCATCCCCTACTTCGCCGATGCCGCCGAGCAGGAGGCCGAGCGCCGCTTCGGCGTCACCGACCTGGCCGACGGCGGCTACACCCTCCTCTCCACCCTCGACCTGCACGACCAGCTGACCGCCCAGAAGGCGGTGGACTGGGGGCTCGCCACTCTGGAGAAGAGCTGGCAGAAGGGGCACAAGGGGGCGCCGCTCGAGGCCGCCCTGGTCTCGGTCGACCCGCAGAGCGGCGGCATCCTCGCCTACGTCGGCGGCCGGGACTATGGGCGCAGCCAGTTCGACCGCGCCGGCCAGGCGCACCGCCAGGCGGGGAGCGCCTTCAAGCCGATCGTCTACTCCGCCGCCTTCGAGACCCACGAGGCCCTGCCCGCCTCCTTCATCGAGGACGCGCCGCTCGACGTGATGTCCGGAGGGAAGCTGTGGAGCCCGAAGAACGACGACGGCACTTTCCACGGCTGGGTGAGCGTGCGCACCGCCCTGGAGCACAGCTACAACCCGGCCTCGGCCCGGCTCGCCCTCCAGGTCGGCCTGCCGAAGATCGTCGCCCTCGCCCACAAGATGGGGATCACGAGCGAGCTCCAGCCCTTCCCCTCGACAGCCCTGGGGGCGGCGGGGGTGACCCCGGTCGAGCTGCTCACCGTCTACGCGACCCTCGCCCGGGGCGGGGTGCGGCCGCCGTTCCACACCCTGGAGGCGGTGCGCGACCGCCACGGCAAGGGGGTCACCGGCACCGCCCTCCCCAAGCCGGAGCCGGTGCTCTCGCCGCAGACGGCCTACCTCGTCACCTCGGTCCTCCAGGGGGTGATCGACCGCGGCACCGGCCGCGGCGTGCGCTCCCAGGGAGTGGAAGGGGAGCTCGCGGGGAAGACCGGCACTACCAACGACCAGCGCGACGCCTGGTTCGCCGGCTACTCACCGGAGCGGGCGAGCATCGTCTGGGTGGGCTACGACGACAACTCGGCGACCTCTTTATCGGGGGCGCGCGGCGCGGTGCCGATCTGGGGGCGGTTCATGGCGGCGGTCCATCCGGCCGGCGGCTACTCGACCTTCCCGCAGCCGAAAGGCATCCAGACGGCGGTGATCGACCCCACGACCGGCCTCCTGGCGACCGAGTACTGCCCGACGGTCCTGACCGAGGTCTACCCCGAGGGCCAGGTCCCCACCGAGCTCTGCAACCGCCACCAGGGCTGGACGAGCGAGGAGCTCCTCGCCCAGGAGCAGGGCGGCACCGGCCGCGAGGGGCGCGTCGAGGCGGGTGATGATCGTGGTGATGGCGGCGACCGGGCCGGCCGGGCCGAGGCACGGGCGGACGAGCCGGGCGGCGACGAGAAGAAGCCCGAGAAGCGCCACCCCTTCCGCAGCTGGCTGCACCGGGTCTTCGGCGGCCGCGGCGACGAGGACAAGGGCAGGCCGAAGGACGAGAAAGGGAAGGACCGCAAGGACCAGCAGGACGACGACCGCCGGCCGCCGCGGGCCGAGACGGGAGACGACGCCGGGAACGGCAACGGGCGGCGGTAGGCCCTCACCCCCGGCCCCCATAGGCGCTAACTTTGGCTCCGAGCAGGTCGGGCGGTGGGTCCCTCCCCCCTGGGAGGGCGGCGGTTGGATCAGGGGGGAGGCTAGGAGGGGGGCGTTTCGTCTATCCCGGGGGTTCTGTGGAGGTTGCAGCCACCCCCCTCCTGCCCTCCCCCCTTTCCCAACCCACCCCCGCCCAGGGGGGAGGAACCCCTCCCGGCCCCTCTCTACGGCCTATGCCCCCGGCCCCTCTTCCGGCCCGCCCACCCGCACCGACCCGCCCCGAAGGGGCGAAGGCCGGTAGCCTGGGGCGAAAGCCCCAGGTAGGTAACCCCAAGAAAATAAAGCCCCGAAGGGGCGACGGTACGCCCGGCGCGGACCTCCGCCTGGAGATAAATCTCCGGGCTATGAGCTGCGCCGGATGAATCCGGCTTCGTGCGGCGGATCCCCCAACCCCTCCGGACACTTCCAAAACCTCTCCGGGAACGTCCCGAGCGCCTCCGGGACCTTCCCGGACCCCTCCGGGACCTTCCGGACGCCCTCCGGACCCTTCCGGGATCTCTCCGGACGCTTCCCGACCGCCTCCGGGGCCTTCCGAAATCCCTCCGGGACCTTCCGGACCCCCTCCGGCCGCTTCCAAAATCCCTCCGGACGTTGCCAAAACTCCTCCGGGAGCTTCCAGACGCTCTCCGGACGCTTCCGGACGCGTGGAAAGTAACTTTCCATGCATGAGAAGTCTTCCCGGAAGCATGGGAAGTCACTTTCCACGGAAGGAAAGTCGACCCGGAGACATCAGAAGTCGAGCCGGAGGCGTCGGAAGTCGAGCTGGAGGCGTCGGAAGTCGAGCTGGAGAGATCAGAAGTCGGCCCGGAGGGATGGGAAGTCGAGCCGGAGAGGTCCGAAGTCCACCCGGAGGCTTCAGAAGTCGACCCGGAGAACTTTTTGAAGACTTTCATGGCGTTTGGGCCACCCGCGCAGGGCCGGGCAGGGCAGGTACGCGGGGTCCGGCCTTCTGAATGCAGGCACGCGATGATCGCGTGCAGTGCGACGATGACCGTGTAGAGGCGCGCGATGACCGCGTGCAGTGCGGCGGTGACCGTGTACAGGCGCGCGATGACCGCGTGCAGTGCGGCGGTGACTGTGTAGAGGCGCGCGATGACCGCGTGCAGTGCGGCGGTGACCGTGTGCAGGCACGCGATGACCGCGTACAGTGCGGCGGTGACCGTGTGCAGGCACGCGATGACCGCGTGCAGTGCGGCGATGACCGTGTACAGGTGCGCGATGATCGCGTGCAGTGCGGCGATGACCGAATTCTACGCCTGGGTTACGTCTGGGCCGCGAGAGGGAAGGGGCGCCTACCTCACCGGCTTTTCAGAGCAGCGCCGGCGTCCTCGCCGGCTCTTGCTGTTTTCGCTATCCGGCCGGCGGGACGCCAGCGCTCCCAGGGATCCCCACCCGCCCCTCCAGCCACGCCACCTCCCGCTCCCGCCGCCGGTACCCCGTCTCCTGCACGAGCTTCCGCGCCGTCGCTACCTGCTCCCGGGCCGCGGCCGTGTCGCCCTGCTGGAGGTCGAGGCGCGCCCGCTCCAGGTGGGCGTCGCAGGCGTGGAGGCGCATCCCGCCACGGTCGGCGATCTCCAGGGCTTCGGAGAGGTCCGCCGCGGCAGCGGCCCGGTCCCCACGCAAGCGGTGCAAGGTGGCCCGGGCCAGGAGGCCGCGAGGAAGATAGGTTTCGTCCCCCGCCTGGCGCAGCCCCACCACGGCGCAGTCTAGTTGGTCCGCGGCTTGGGCGAAGCCCGCCTCGGCAGCCTCGCCGGGAGCCGCCGGCGCGAGGGCCGTCCGGGCCAGGCCGAGATGCGCCCGGCCCAGGCTTAGATGGTTGAGGGCGATATCTTGAAAATCCTTGGAGCTGATCCGAAGTTCGTCCTCCGCCCGCTCCTGCACCTCCTCGCACGCCTGCCGGAACCGCCGCGCCTCGTCCGTGGCCGCGGCGAGGCCGTCCAGACCGGACCCGGCCTCCGGCTCCTCGCGGCTCAGCAGCAGGTCGCGGTAGCGATAGCCCCGCAGCGAATAGAGGCGGGGGTATTCGGGCTGCCGCTCCGCCTGCATCGCCTCGGCCGCGAGGAAGGTCTCTGCACTCTCCGCCCACCGGCCCGCCTGGTGGAGGGCATCGGCCAGCGTCGACCGTTTGCTTACCCGCTGGAAGCCGTCGCCGCTCTGGTCGGCCAGTACGACGCTCTGCTCTCCGAAGTCCACGGCCCGCCCCACCTCCCCCAGGGTTAGGGTCAGCTCGCTGAGGTTGCTGGCGACAACGGCGGCGCTCTTCCAGTTCTCCTGAGCGATATGCTTGTCCAACCCGGCCTGCATCGGTGGGACCGCCTCCGCCAGCCGGCCCAGCGCGCGCAGGCAGAAGGCGGCCGCGTTGAGGACGAATGGCTGAGCCTCCGCGCTGAGCCGGTCCGAGGGCCGGACCCAGGGGCGAGCGAAGAATCCCGACAGTGCCGCCAGCTCCGAGCCGAAGGCCCCGAGCTTGCGCCAACCGAAGGCCTCCTTATACCGATTGATACGCCGCTGGAAGACCTCGTCCAGCGCTTCCTGCTGTCGCCCCGCCCAGCAGCCATGGAGCACCGCGGTGAAGAGCGGCTCCATCGCCTCCAACGTCTCGGGAAGCTCCGGCGCCGCCCCCTTCAGGTGCTCGTAGAGCCGCAGGTTGCCCTCCTGCCACGCCGCGGGACGCTGCCTCTCCAACTCCTCCTGGAAGTAGACCCGCACAAGGGGATGGGCGTCGAGAGCGCCCGGCTGCCGGGGATCGGCCGGCAGCAGGAAACCGTGCTCCCGCAGGCTCGACACCGACCACTGCCAGTCCTCCTCGGAAAGATCCACCAGCGGCTCGGTCAGCCCCGGGATCTCCGGCCGGGCCCGCAGGGCCGCCAGGGCCTCCTTCGTTGCGGGCCGGTCGAACAGCCCCAGCAAACGGAGGACCGCCAGCTCCTTCCCCTCCCCGAGCCAGCGAGCGTAGGCCCGGATCACTCGCAGCGCGTGGCCACCCTTCCGCTCGTCCGCCTTGCCGAGATCCACCTCTCGCCGCCGCCGTACGTCGCCATCGTAGGCCCGCCCGAGGTAGTTTCCAAAGAGCGTCAGCGCCAGGGCATGGTTCCCAAGCTCCGTAGAGGCGGCTTGCAACTCGGAGTCCTTCCCCTTCACCCCGAGCTGCCGTAGCAGCTCAGCCCCCGCCTCGGGGGAAAGGGTCTCCAGGTCCACCTGCGGCGCGGTCTTCCGAAAGTTCTTCAAATCGGCGATACGCTCGCGGGTGGTGACGACGCAGAGGCCGGGGTTGTCTCCGGCGAGCGACTTCAGAAGGGCGGAAAGGCCCCCATCTTTGAGCTGGCCGGCGAGGGGATGGTTCAGCGGATGCTGGAGGGGCTCGATGCCGTCGAGCACGAGCAGCGTCTTCTCCTGCCGGATCAACCCGGCCAGCCGCAGGCCGCGGTCCCGCGCCGCGCCGGCCTTAGGGTCAGGATCATCGAAAAAGCGCAACGCGGAATCGAGGAAACTCTCCGCAGACGTAACCCGATCCTCGGTTCCCTGGCTATAGAAA
>Ga0137403_10000268_pt1 | contig 66599 bp, 51 predicted proteins | sample CZOMad2_1_16fung_FD_122057 | JGI IMG/M metagenome (GOLD analysis project Ga0137403, IMG submission 122057) | Vadose zone soil fungal communities from Angelo Coast Range Reserve, California, USA - CZOMad2_1_16fungal (Hybrid Assembly) | ecosystem: Environmental > Terrestrial > Soil > Vadose zone...
AGCGAAAAGAGCTGATGGGTGCGCGGCTGCCGGGCCTTTCTCTGAGGCGAGTCTCGTGCGCTTTTGGTGGGCTATTCCTTTAGAAGATAGAGCGCGCGGTCGAGTTCGAGCTCCAGCTTGGCGCCTTTGGGCAGGTTGATTTCGTGGCCGCGGCCGGACTCCATTAGATAGGCGGCGAGGGCGCCGAGCGCAGCGGCTTCGGCGGCTTCTTTTTTGTCTTTGTCCTTCACGCCGTGGATGGCTCCGATGGCGGCACCCGCGGCTGCGGCTTCCGCCGCGTCGTGCTGAGTGCTGTGGCGGCCTTCGATGCGGCCCTCTTGCATGGGCCCGGCTTTGACGCTGTGATCGCCGGGCACGTTGATGACTTCGGCGACGATGGGCAGGCGGCCGAACTTGGTGCGGATTTCATCGAAGGTGAGATAGATTTTCGCGCGGCCGGCGACTCCGGCGGGTTCGACGCGGCTGATGTGACCGGTGATCTCCGCGCCGGGCGGGAGAAATATTCCGCTGCCGGCTTCAAGCGGTTCGAGCGTGCGCACTTTGAACTTGGTGTTTTCAGGCGTGTCTTTGGTGCCGAGATCTTCTTCGAGGCTCACTAAGAATTTAGTGCCGGGGACAACGGCGTACGCTTCGGCGGGAAGATTTCGTTGACGGCGACCGTCGGCAGGTTGAGCGTCAGGTTGCTGCTGCGATGGCGTCGGCGATGCGGATGACGGGCCTTCTTGCAATTCGTAGCGCGGCTGCGGCGGTTCTTGGGCCAATGCCGAGCGGCTTGCGGCTAAAGCCAGAGTTGCGAGCGCGACGGCTGCGGCAAGGGATTTTACTTGGTGTGGCATAGTTGTCCTCCCGATTCGGATCGACGTATGGGAAGCACCCTTGCGGCCATTGGCTGCCGGCGCGCGGCTGCGTAAGTGGATGAAAATGCAGACACTTGGCGGGCAGATGCGAGCAGTGAAGTGCCCGGGGGTAACTGACCTGTCAGGCGAAGGCGTCATGCGAGTGAAAGCGGAATCTGGCATGCGTGGGCGCCAGGCGGAGCTACCGGGCGGCGGGAGAATCGAGGAGGCGGCGGATGCGGCGCAGAACTTGGGCGTACATTGGCGGAGTGAGGCGGCCGGTTTGCGTGTTTTGCTGGCTGGGATGATAGGCGCCGAAGAGGCGGGGCACGCCGACAGGAAGGCTTGCTTCCGCGCCGTGGGCGAAAGTATAGGCGGCGCGCGAGGCGATTATTCCTTGCTGCTTGAGGATGTCGAGATAGCCGTCCCAGGCGATCTTGCCGAGCGCGAGAATCGCGCGGGGCTTCAGTATGGCGATTTCGCCCTGCAAGTAGCCGCGACAATTCAGCATTTCTTCCGGCAGCGGTTTGTTATCCGGCGGAGCGCAGCGGCAGGCGGCGGCCACGTACGCACCGCTTAACGCCAGTCCGTCATCCTGCTTCACCGATGTGGGTTGGTTGGCGAAACCCGCTTTGTGCAGCGCGGCGTAGAGAAAATCGCCGGAGCGGTCGCCGGTGAAAACGCGGCCGGTACGATTGTCGCCGTGAGCGGCGGGGGCCAGGCCGAGAATGAGCAATTGGGCTTGCGGATCGCCGAAGCCGGGGACGGGCTTGCCCCAATAAATCCACTCGCGAAAAGCGCGGCGCTTTTTGCGGGCGACTTCTTCACGGTAGACGACGAGACGCGGGCATTTGCGGCACGCGACAATCGTCTCGTTCAGGATTTTCAGTTGTTCCGCTTGGCCAGCCATGCGAGCCAAGAGTATATCCGGTGTGTTCCGGGAATTTGCCTCGCGAGCGCTCTACGAACTTGCACGCAGTAGAAGCTGTTGGAGTTCTGGAAACGAGATGGCGCCTTCGTTCAACATTGTGTAGGCGCCTGACGTCCGCAGTTCTTTGTCGACGCGGCGGATGGTGCCGAGCGTTGCGCGCATCAGCGAGGAGCCGAGGCTTACACGTCTGACGCCGAGACGCTCGAGCTCTGGAATTGCTGGGCAGCTTTGCGACGCGAGGATATTCAGCGGGGCGTTTACGGATTGCACGAGTTTCGCGATGGTGTCGCTGTCCGCCACTCCCGGCGCGAAAACGCAGTCCGCGCCGGCCTGGCGATAGGCGCGCAGGCGTTCGATGGTGCGCGCGAGTCGCGTTTCGGCGGGGCCAATGGGCATCAGGAAAATGTCGGTGCGCGCGTTGATTACGAGAGGCACGCCGAGGGACTTCGACGTGTCGCGAAGGGCTTGGATATTCGCTAATTGCAAGTCGAGTGCCACGTGGGAGGATTCGTCGCTTCCGGTTATGTCTTCGAAATTTAGTCCGACTGCGCCTGCTGCGACTAGATCTTTTGCGAATTGGGCTATGTCTGCGGTGGTGGTGCCGTAGCCTGCTTCGGCGTCGGCGGTTACGGGCACGCGGACAGCCCGCGCGATGCGGGCAACGACTTCAAGCATCTCTTGCTGCGAGATGCGTTGCCCGTCCGGATAGCCGAGAGTTGCGGCGATAGCGGCGCTGCTCGTGGCGATTGCGGGGTAGCCCAGGTCTTCGATGATGCGCGCGCTGGCAACATCCCACGCGTTTGGTAACACGAGAATTTTAGGTCCTTGATGTAGGGAACGAAGGCGTTCGGCTTTTTCGGCTTGGAGTTGAGTGTTCATGGCGATTCTCCGATTGCGGAAGTACGCGCCGCTGCCTGCTCCCGCTCATTTAGCCTAGCTTTCGGCAAGTCTTGCGCAAACGACCAATATGGCGAGCGAGTCTTCGGGAGATTTGGTCGACGCGAACTTAGCGCTTTATGAATGCGAGCCGCAAACCGATGGCCACGAGCAGTCCGCCGGTCATCGCTTCGAGCGCGCGACGCACTCCGGAACACGACATCGCCTGATTCAGCCGTCGCAGTGCTGCGCTGTAAGCTGTGAGCCAGACGAAACCCATTGCGATGTGCATGCCCGCCAGCAAGAGCGAAACGCGCAGCACGGGATCGCCTGGCGCGATGAATTGCGGCAGAAAGGTCAAGTAAAACAGCACAACTTTTGGATTCAGCAGATTGGTGATGAGGCCTTCGGCGAAGCCGGTCCACCAAACGCGTCGTGGGTCGCCGTCCTTTTCATTCTCTTTCGCAGTATCCGCAGCCCCAGAAGGCACGCCGCGAATGGCGCGCCACAATGCACTGATGCCGAGATAGAAGAGATAGATCGCGCCGGCCCATTTCACGGCTGCGAAGGCGCGAGCCGAGCGCGCCAGAATCACCGATAGTCCCAGAGCCGAAGCGGATGCGTGCACGATCAGGCCGGAGGAGATTCCCACAATGGTCGCGAAGGAGGCTTTGCGGCCGCGTGTGAACGCGTTCTTGGCGACCAGCGCCATATCCGCACCCGGCGTAACGGTCAGCAGCGCGGCAATTCCTGCGAACGCGAGATAGCGAGCGTCCAGGGGTCACCTCAAAATTTGCAGAACTTCGTCATGCACCTTGCCATTGGTGCTGACGAGCGCTCCGGTGTAAATGTTTCTCTGGCCTTGCAGATTTGTGGATACTCCTCCGGCTTCTTCCACAATGAGCAGCAGCGGCGCCAGGTCCCAGGGCATCGACGTCAGGTCTACCGCGGCGTCGACGGCTCCTTCCGCGACAAGCATATGCTGCCAGAATCCGCCGATGGATCGTCCGTGCCGCGCGGCGTCGGCCAGACGGCGCAATTTTTCTCGCATCACCGAGTTTTTCTTGGCGCTGGTGCCGGTGGTGAAGATCATAGATTCGCTGAGGCTCGGAACATTCGATACGTGAATCGCTTTTCCGTCGCGATAGGCCCCCTGGCCTCGATAGCCCCACCAGCGCGAGCGTAGCGCCGGAGCGCTGACCATTCCCGCCACCACTTCGCCTTTTTGTTCGATGCCCAGCAGCGTGCCGAACGTCGGAATGCCACGCGAGAATTCTTCCGTGCCATCGATAGGATCGATGATCAGGCGCGGGCGGCGAGAAGAATCAGCCGACTGCGCGCCCGCGCCGCCCATTTCTTCGCCGAGCACATCCAGCGGTAATCCGCTCGCGGCTACTTTTGCGCGGGCCATTTCTTCGACTGCGCGATCCGCTTGCGTTACCGCCGATCCATCGCCTTTGCGCTCGACGCGCAGTTCGTTAGCGCGAAAGTAGCGCATCGCGACGGCGTCTGCTTCGTTCGCGATCGCCTCCAGCAACGGCCCATATTCTTCCCGGAAGCCCATTTCCTCTCCTGACTGCTGTCGACCCGCACACGCGCATCTCGCTAGAGCGCATTTGACACTCCAGCGCTCCGCACCTAGCATACAAACTTATCTTCATGAGCGCTCACGCCAATACCGGCACGGTGCTGGACCGCATTCTGGAAGCGCGCCGTGCCGAGGTCGAGCACCGCAAACACGTGTTGCCCGAGACGGCGCTTAGGTACGGCGCGGCGGCCGCTTCACCGCTTCGCGATTTTGCCGGCGCACTTGGCCGCGACGGACTGAACGTCATCGCGGAACTCAAACCGGCTTCGCCTTCGCGCGGAATTATTCGCGAGCCGTTTGATGCCGTGGCTCTGGGGCAATCGCTTGCCGCGGCTGGCGCCGCTGCGCTTTCCGTGCTCACCGAAGCCGAATTCTTTCGCGGGTCGCTGAAAAACATGCGGGACGCCCGCAAAGCCACGCAGATTCCGGCGTTGCGCAAGGATTTTATTTTCGATTCCTGGCAGGTTTGGGAATCGCGCGCCAATGATGCCGATAGTTTTCTGCTGATCGTCGCGGCGCTCGGCGATGGGTCTTTGCGGGATTTGATCGCTCTGGCTCGCGAACTGCGCATGGAACCGCTCGTCGAAGTGCACACGGCGCAGGAGCTGGACCGCGCGCTGACGCTGGATGCGCGCATCATCGGGGTGAACAACCGCGATTTGAAAACGCTTGAAGTGCAGCCGCAGCTTTCGTTTGATCTGGTGGCGCGAATTCCGGACGACTGCATTGCCGTTAGCGAATCCGGTTTGCGGACACCCGACGAATTGCAAAAGCTCAAAGCTGCCGGATTCGATGCCTTTCTGATTGGCGAGCATCTGATGTTTGCCGACGATCCTGGCGCTGCCCTCTCCGCGCTGCTCGCAGCCCCGCCGGCAGGGAACTAGCGTCATGATTCGCGTCAAAATCTGCGGCATCACCAGCGCCGCGGATGCGCGCGCTGCTTGCGAAGCCGGCGCCAATTCGCTGGGGCTGAATTTCTACGATCGGAGTCCGCGGCACGTCAGTATTGCTGACGCCACGAAAATTCGCAGCCAAGTTCCGAAGGATGTCGAGACGGTTGGGGTCTTTGTGAATCTCCCGGTTGCGGAGGTGGCTTCGACGTGCGCTTCCGTGGGTCTTGACGCCGCGCAGCTTCATGGCGACGAATCGCCGCGCATCGTCGCTGACATCTCTCGCGAGGTCCGTGTGATCAAGGCTTTTCGGGTGAAGGCGGACTTCGCTCTCGACGTGCTCGATCTATATTCCGAGGCGTTCGCCTTTCTCCTGGATGCATCGCAAGCAGGCCAATATGGTGGTACGGGGCATACCACGGACTGGGCTCTGGCCCGGCGCGCCGCTGCCGCGCACCGTATCATTTTAGCTGGTGGCCTCAAGCCGGAAAATGTTGCTGCGGCCATCCGCGTGGTTCGCCCGTGGGCTGTTGACGTAGCCAGCGGCGTGGAAAGCAAGCCTGGCAAAAAAGATCACGCGCGTATCCGCGAATTTATTCAGGCCGTGCGCGCCGCTGAAAAGCAACTCGATTCGCCTGCGGAGAAGTCCAACGTTCTATGAGCACGATTCTGCAAAATCCCGCCACTGCCCCGGGCCGCTTCGGTCCTTACGGCGGACGCTACGTGCCGGAGACGCTGATGGTCCCGCTTTTCGAGCTGGAGCGCGCCTACGAGCTGGCGAAAGCCGATCCCGCGTTTCAATCGCAATTCAATAATCTGCTGCGCGATTTTGCGGGCCGTCCCACGCCGCTGTATTTCGCTTCTCGCCTCACCGAACATTTCGGCGGCCCGCGCATTTATCTCAAGCGCGAAGACTTGCTGCACACCGGCGCGCACAAGATCAATAACGCGATTGGCCAGGCGCTGCTCGCGGTGAAAATGGGCAAGCCGCGCATCGTTGCGGAGACCGGCGCGGGGCAGCACGGCGTGGCCAGCGCCACCGTCGCCGCGCATTTCGGCCTCGAATGCGTCGTGTACATGGGCACGGAAGATATGGCCCGCCAGGCGCTTAACGTGTCGCGTATGCGCATGCTCGGCGCGCAAGTCGTCGGCGTCGATTCCGGCAGCCGCACGCTGAAAGACGCCATCAACGAAGCCATGCGCGACTGGGTCACCAACGTCCGCACGACCCATTATCTTCTCGGCTCGGTGCTCGGTGCGCATCCCTATCCGACCATGGTCCGCGATTTTCACGTGGTCATCGGTCGCGAAGCTCGCGAACAAATCCTCGCCGCTGAAAAGCGCCTGCCCACGCATCTTTTCGCCTGCGTTGGCGGCGGCTCCAACGCTATCGGCCTCTTTCACCAATTCTTGCCTGACGCTGACGTGAAGTTGCTCGGCGTTGAAGCCGGCGGACGCGGTCCTGGCCTTGGCGAACACGCCGCGCGCCTCGCCGCGCATCAGGGCTTCACAGGGGCGCGCCCCGGTGTGCTGCAAGGTACGCACACTTACGTCCTGCAAAACTCCGACGGCCAAATCTCCACCACGCATTCCATTTCCGCCGGGCTCGATTATCCCGCCATCGGCCCCGAACACGCCTGGCTCGCCGACGAGCGCCGCGCCGAGTATTTCGCCGTCTCCGATGCCGCCGCGCTCGACGCCGCCCGCATTCTCGCCCGCCTCGAAGGCATCATCCCTGCCCTCGAATCCGCCCACGCCATTGCCGGCCTAATCGAACGCGCCCCGCGCCTCACCAAAAACGACCTGGTCATCATCAACCTCTCCGGCCGCGGCGACAAAGACATGGACACGTATTCGCGCCTGCTCTAGTCTTTTTCTCATCCCATGAACTCGCGCGTCGCCAATTCGACTCGTATCTCCCGCCGCTTCTCCGAACTCCGCGAACAGGGCGAGCTAGGGCTTGTCGCATACATAACCGCCGGCGATCCTTCGCTCGATGCAACTCTGCAGTTCGTTCTCGCATTGGCAGAGGCTGGCACGGATGTGATCGAACTGGGCGTTCCTTTCAGCGATCCGCTGGCGGATGGCCCGACGATTCAGCGCGCTTCCGAGCGCGCTCTCAAAGCCGGCACAACTCTGCAAGGCGTAGTCGACCTCGTGCGCCGCATCCGCCAGTCTTCGCAGGTTCCGTTGGTCCTCTTCAGCTACTACAATCCCATCCTGCAAATGGGCATCGAAAAATTTGCCGCGGCCGCTGCCGAAGCAGGCGCCGACGGAATTCTCGCCACGGACTTAACGCCCGAGGAATCCACGGAATATCGCCAAATCCTCCACGCGCACCATCTCGATACGATTTTCCTCGCCGCTCCCACTTCGGATGATGAGCGCCTGACAAAAATCGCCGCGGTTTCCTCCGGCTTTCTCTACCTGATCTCGCGCACAGGTGTGACCGGCGCGAAGGACTCCCTCACCGAAGACTTGCCAGCTCTGCTTCGCCGCGTGCGCAACTCCACGAACCTGCCTATCGCCGTAGGTTTCGGCATTTCTCAACCCGGCCACGTCTCCGTCCTTGGCGGCTTGGCCGATGCCGCAGTCGTCGGCTCCGCGCTGGTCTCGGAAATCGCCAACGCCAAATCTGTCGCCGACGCCGTTACCGCCCTCCGCGCAAAAGTAACTAGTTTCAAAGAAGCTGGCCGCCACGGACTGTCCCGCCGCGAGGTTGCGCTATGAAGCTCACGCCAAACGCAAGCGCCTCCCACGTGTCATTCCGAGCGGAGTCTGCGCAGCGAGGAATCTGCTTTTTCTTTTCCGGCGAGGTTGCGCCGTGAAACTCAGCGATTGGCGTGGTCGAATCGACGAACTCGACAAAAAACTCGTCGAACTGCTCAACGAACGCTCCCGCTGCGCTCTCGAAATCGGCAAGATCAAGCAAGCGGAAAGCTTGCCGCTCTATCAGCCGGATCGCGAAAAGGAAGTGTTGGAAAACGCCGAGCGCAACAATGGCGGTCCGCTGACTGACGCCGCCATTCGCCGGCTCTTCGAGCGCATCATCGACGAAGCCCGCGCAGCCGAACGCGACGCCATGCACCCCGGCGGCAAGAAGAAAGAAAAAGGGAATTAATGTGCCTGCAATCCGGTATTGCCGTTGTAGCCGCGGTCTTCAGACCGTGGGCTCTTGTGCTCCGCAACCCAGACTCTAGATATATAGAAAGATCGACAGAAAAAGGAACCGCAACAACATGGTCATCGTAATGCAAGAAGGCGCAACCGACGGTCAGATTCAGCAAGTCATCGACCGTCTCATCGCCAGCGGATTTAATGTGCACCGCTCAACGGGCGAGTCGCACACGGTTCTCGGCGCGGTCGGCGTGCACCGGGACTTCGACCACCGCGATTTCGAACTGCTCGAAGGTGTGCGCGAAGTCATGCGCATCACCCAGCCGTTCAAGCTGGCCTCGCGGCAGTTCAAACCGGAAGGCACCATCGTCGATCTGGGCCGCGGCGTAAAATTCGGCGGATCGGATGTAGTCGTCGCCGCCGGCCCCTGTTCGGTGGAATCCCACGAACAGATCCACTCCGTCGCCGAAAGCGTCAGCAAAGCTGGCGCAAAAATTCTGCGCGCCGGTGCCTTCAAGCCGCGCACCTCGCCCTACGCCTTTCAGGGCCTCGGCGAAAAAGGCCTGCAACTTATGAAAGAGGCCGCTGACAAATTCGGCCTTTTCACCGTCAGCGAAGTGATGGACGCCTCGCAAATCGCCATGATGTCCAACTACGTGGACATGTTCCAGGTCGGCGCGCGCAACATGCAGAACTATTTTCTGCTGCGCGCCCTCGGCGAAATTCGCAAGCCCGTTCTGCTCAAGCGCGGTCTCTCCGCCACCATGGAGGAACTTCTTATGAGCGCCGAATACATTCTTGCCGGCGGCAACTACAACGTCGTCCTCTGCGAACGCGGCATCCGCACCTTCGAGACCTACACTCGCAACACGCTCGACATCGCAGCCATTCCCGTCATCAAGAAGCTTTCGCATCTCCCGATGATTGCCGATCCTTCTCACGGCACTGGCCGGCGCGACAAAGTTCCCGCAATGGCTCGCGCCGCGGTAGCCGCGGGCGCCGACGGCTTGCTCATCGAAGTCCACAACGATCCCGACCACGCGCTCTCCGACGGCGCGCAGTCTCTCGATCCGCCCAGCTTCAATCAACTCATGGCCGAGCTCCGCATCATCGCCCCAGCCATCGGCCGCCGCATGGCCCAATGAACTAATCCATGCGCTTCGCAAGTCCATGCTCGGCATCACGAATCAAGACACGGATCGATTTTCTTGCTGTCCGCTGTGAGCTGTCCGCTGGCAGCTTCCAATGACTGCTCACCTCATCAACCGCGTCACCATTCTCGGCACCGGCCTCATCGGCGGCTCGTTCGCTCTCGCTCTTCGCAAATACACCACCGGCTTGCACATTTCCGGATGGGACCGCACGGAAATCATCAGCGAAGCCCACGCCCGCGGCGCGATTGCCGCTCCGTTCTACGGTGATCTCGGCCCCGCGCTGCAACACGCCGACTTGATCTATCTCGCTCTGCCCATCAGCGTCACGCTCGACCTGCTTCCGGAAATCGCGCGCCTCTCGCCGCCCCACGCGCTGGTTACCGACGCCTGCAGCACCAAGCAACGCATCGCACAAGCCGCTGCCGACCATTTCCCCGGTGAGGTCGGTCCGATGTTCCTCGCCGGCCATCCGATGGCGGGGAGAGAACTCTCGGGCATCGCGCACGCCGATCCCGATCTCTTCCGCGACACCACCTACGCGCTGATCGGCGAACCACCGGAGAAACTAGGAAACACCCCGCGCGATCCGCGCGTCGTCGCCTTCACCAAAATTCTCGAGAAAACAGGTGCGCGTCCACTCTGGCTCGGCGCGCAGCAACACGATTACGCCGTCGGCCTCTCCTCCCACTTGCCGCAGCTCACGGCAATCGCGCTGGCTTCGTTTCTCTACGACCGTCTGGACGAAAACGGCTTGCCCATCACCCTCGCCGGCCCCGGCCTTCGCGACTCGCTGCGTCTTGCCGGCAGCCCGTACCACACCTGGCGCGACATCGTCCTCACCAACCGCGAAGTGCTCTCCGCCGCCCTCGATCTCTTCGCCCGCCGCCTCGACGACCTCCGCGAACGCCTCGGTTCCCGTGAACTCGAAGCCGACTTCGACGCCGCCAACGAACTCTACAAACTCCTTCGCAGTCTCTAGCCGCCTCCTTGTAGTGGCGCAGCATGCTGCGTCAGAATCCTGCACCCCGATTGCTTTATCCAATCCGCGGCAGCGTCATCTTGAAAACCGTGCGCCCCGCCATGCTGGATTCCAGCGTCGCGTCTCCGCCATGGTCCCGGCATATTTTCTGCACCACCGCGAGACCCAGTCCCGTTCCATTGGCTTTGCCGTGGCTCACAAACGGCTGAAAAATTGCCCCGCGAATGCCGTCCGCGACTCCTGGCCCATTGTCCGCAATGCGGATCTCCGCCGCGCCGTCCGCAGCCGAGACTCGCACTTCGACCCGCCCGCCACCCGCCGCCACTGCTTCGCAAGCATTGATCACCAGATTCCCGACCGCGCGTTCCACTTTCAGCGGATCCACCGAGCATTCGAAAGGGTGTGGGCAATCGACGCGAATTTCGATTCCCTGAAATTCCGCGCGGCTCGCCACCGAACGCACCACTCGTTCGACCACCTCATCCAAATTCACTGCAACGATTCTCGGCGATTCCCGCCCACGCGAAAATTCCAGTAGGGATTCGACCAAATCATTCATTTGGTCCACGGCCGCCCGAATCTCTTGATAAAAGCCCTGCCGCTGCTCCGCGCTAGGTTTTTCCTCGCACAGAAACTCCGAATTCGCCACGATCGCGGTGAGCGGGTGCCGCAGATCGTGCGAGATCGAGCTGGCCATTTGCCCGATAGTGGCCAGCCGTTCGCTGCGGATCAGCTGTTGCTGCGTTTCCCGTAAACTACCGCGCATTTGGTCGAACGCCTGCGTCACTTCCGCCAGCTCGTCATGCGATTCCACTTTTACCGGATAACTGAAGTCGCCTTTCTCCAAAGCCTTTACGGCTTCCACCAGGTTCCCGAGCGGCCGCGCGAACGTGTCGGACACCCGCAGCACCAGAAAGAATCCGATGATCATCGCCGCCACCGCGAGAATCACCATCAGCCGCATGAACTCGGACTGCTGAGCGCTCGCCGTGGCCAGCGAACGAAGCAGCGCGACTTCCGTAGAGGGCTGCTCCGTCGCAGCCGCAAATACCAGCACGCGGAACGGTTCATGGGCTAGCCTGAGCGACAACGGGACCGCGGACCGCTGGTTAGAGGCGGCGAGCTTCGCCGCAAACTCCAGTTCGCGCGCAGGATTCATCGTCGATGCAACGATCCGGCCGTCGAATGCAAAAGCAACGTCGCATCCGCAACTGGCTCCCACTTGCGCCGCAAGCTCTGGGCCCATCTCCTTGCCCACGATCAACATCCCGCCGTTTGGCCCGATCGCTTCGGCGGAAGAGAACTTGCTGCGGTGAACTCGATAGAGTTTTCCAGCGACGGACCCGTAGGAAGTTCCCTCCAGGGCCTTGCTTCCCGCCTTCAGCAAATCTTCCGCCTCGTTCCGCGCTTTGCGGCCTTCCGGCAAGCCGGCGGTCCAGACTTTCCCTCGCGCGTCAGTGATTAATAAGAGGTCCGCGCCAAACTTCTGAGCAGCCGCCGTAGACAGCGGCGCGCCCTTGACCAGTTCGCGAATCCGCCCCGACTCCGCCACCATCGCCGCCGTTTGCGCCAACATTGCATCGCTTTGCGTTTGTAATGCGCGGATTTGTCCGCGGCAGCGTTGCAACTCGGCGGAAATTTGCTCGTCCGCCTGCCGCCCAAAGCTGTATCGCACGATTAGAATGACTGCTGCGGTCAGCCCAGCCGCGATCATCAGACGCACGATCAGAAACCGCGAGCGCAGCCGGAATTTGTTCATTCTCATCTCCGTTGCGTCGCCTTTGGCGTGCGTTTCATTGGCGTACCGGCTTTCCGGCTACTGCGGCACAAACTTGTATCCGACCGTGTGCACCGTGCGAAAGTATTTCGGCGCATCCGCTTCTCTCTCGAGTTTCTGCCGCAGCTTCAGTACGTGATTGTCCACCGTTCGCGTGGACGGATAATTCGTATATCCCCAGACCTCGTTCAACAACTCTTCCCGGGAAATCACCCGCTCGGGATTCTGCATGAAGAACTTCAACACTTTGAATTCCTGCCCGGTCAGCGCCACGGCTTCGCCGCTCCGCGTCACTTCCATCTTCGCGAAGTCCACCACTACATCGCCAAACGTTGCCGGAGCTTCGCCCCGCGGCCGCTGGCGCCGCAGAGCCGCGCGCACTCGCGCCAGCAATTCGCGCGGACTGAACGGCTTGGTTACATAGTCGTCTGCGCCGAGTGCCAGCAGCATCACTTTGCTCCATTCATCGGTCTTCGCGCTGACCACAATAATCGGCAGCGCCGGCGCCAATTCCTTCATCTGTTGGCACACATCGCGCCCGGGAATTCCCGGCAATCCCAAATCCAGCAGCACCAGGTCCGGCTTCGCGCGTCTCACATGTTCCAGCGCCCCGGCGCCATCCGGGGCAATGTCCACGCCGAATCCTGCGGACTCGAAGAGCTGCTTCAATGCTCGCTGCACCGCCCGTCCGTCTTCCACCACCAATATTTTCTGCATGGTTGTGCCCGCGCGAAATCCCACCTGGGGACGAGGATTTCCACTCATCGCGCTGTCCCGCGACACCTGCCGCTTTCTCCATTTGCGCTTGGAATTCTCTGCAGGGACAGCTACGCCGGTAACGAGGTGTCCCCGGAGGCACCGTCACTAGTGTCCGCATTATAAGCCTGTCGTACTAGATTCGTGCTTAATAAAAGTGTGGCTCAGAGACCTGTTCGCTCGAGCCAAGGCTATTGTTTTCCGTCTTTTACGCGCATCAGAGTCTCGCTCGTTGGCCTGCCGCCCGGCACTCTTTTGGGCATTCATTTTACAATTTCATGACAACTCGCGCTTCGCCGCGACGCACAATTCTCGCGTCAGTAGATCGCCTGCAATGGCCGTCTCCCCGCGTCGCTCATTCTCGCGATTTCAGCGGTAGCCCCCAGCCTGCCGTGTTGCCTGACCGGGCAGCACTAACGTATCGCGACGCAGCGATTTTCAGCAGCCGTGCTTCGGCATGGCGGAGGACGCGCTTCGCGGTTGTGACGGAGGAAAGAAATCATGCAAAAAATGCTGTGGGTCGCCCTAGCTTTCGTGTTTGCAATCGCTCTCCTCGCTGGCTGCGGCAGTGGTTCCATGAATAGCCCGATGCCGCCGGGACCGCAAACAGCTCAAGTCAGCGTCTCGATGACTGACGCCCCGCCCGCGGGCGTCACCGTCATTTCGTTTGAGGTCTCGCTCACCGGCGCGACGCTCAATCCGGGTAACGCCGACCTGCTCGCAGGAAAGGGCCCGATTCGTATCGAAGTCAAGAAGCTTGAAACGGAAGCCGCGTTCCTCAGCACCGCCAACATTACCGCCGCCAGCTACACGAGCCTCAACTTGACCTTTGCCAATCCTGAGTTGACGTTCATGAACAATACCGGCGCAACTCTCGCCGGTTGCGCCAATGGCGCGGTTTGCGAAATCAAGCCTGCTGCCGGCACGCTCACTGCTACGGTCAATGGTGCCTTTGATGTCACTTCCGGCACGCAAACCGGCTTGCTCGTCGACGTCAATCTCGCTTCGCTCATCTCCAGCACTCTCGGCGTGGACTTCACCGCTTCCGGCGCCGTCGCCGTCCAGCAGCAAACCAAAAAAGACAAAGGCGAACTGGAGGACCTCGACGACATCCACGGCATCGTAAAATCGCCCGCCAACAATCAGTTCACTTTGCAGACCACCGACATGGGTAGCGTTACCGTCAGCGTGGACAACAACACCGAGTTCAAGGACTTCGAGAACTGCGCTGCCGCCAATTTCTCCTGTCTCAAGGATGGGCAATCGATTGAGGCGGATTTGCTGGTCATGGCCGGCGGCTCTTTTCTCGCCAGGAAGATTGAGCTGCGCGACGATGTGGCCGAAGCCAACGACGATGAACTCGATGGCGTCGTTTTCAAAGTCGACAGCGCCACGCAGTTCGAACTGGTAGTCATCGACGAACTCCGCGACGTCGCCAACGTCTCCGTCGGCGATCCCGTCATCGTCATGCTCCAGACCACCGGCGGTACTTCCTTCCAAATCGATTCCAACGGCCTGACCGTTCCTGCATCTCTTCAGAATGCCTTCACCGGCGCCACCGACACTTCCCAGCTGATCCCGGGACAAACCGTGCAGATTCGCAAGCGCTCCATGAGTGGCGGTCCTGCCCCGGCAGCGATCACCATCACTACGGATCGTGTCCGCCTGCGCCAAACGCGCTTCACCGCCACGGTCTCCGGCGCACCCACCGGCGCGAACTTCAATGTCGGCAATCTGCCTGGTTTGTTTACTTCGGTCGGGGTCACCGCGATTCAGGTGCAGACCTCGTCGCAAACCAACTTCGAAAATGTCAGCGGCGTGAGTGGCCTCGCCGATGGCACGGTCGTGTCGCTGCGCGGTCTGCTCTTCAAGAGCCCGACGACGCCAGTGTTGATTGCCGACAAAGTTCGCAAACGCTAGCCGCTACCTTCCGGCTAGCCATGCGCGCGGGCCCGAGGATACTCACGTTGGGGCGAGAGCACCTCGGGCCCGTCTTTCCGTTTTGGCTTTGGCAGTCCGCATGGCAAGGACTCAGGAAACCTTCTTCGTCGCGAATGGTTTGGCATAAGCCCCGGCAGGATTGTGCGCTGTGGTAGCCGCGGCTTTCTTGTAAAACACCGTGGCTTGCTCTTGATTACCAAGTTGTTCGTGCGCTTGCGCCATCAGGCATTGAATGAAGGGATCATTCTGGTTGGCCTTTTGCAGCGCCTCCAGCGCGGCCGAGTAATCGCCGCGATAGAACGCTACATAGCCCACCAGGTAGGCGAAAAACGGCGCCTGCTGTGGATTCGTCCCTTTGTCGAGCACGGCTTTTGCTGCCAACGCATGCTTCTGCGCTTCGTCGGCATTCCCGCGGCGCGCCGCCAGCCGCGCTTGTGCGTGCTCCCAGCGAAACTCCCACAAGTCCGCGCGCTCCGGTTTGATCTCCGGTTCTTGCAATCCGGCGTCATGCCCTTTGCGGTACCACTTCTCCGCCGTGTCCAGATCGCCGGACTCGATGCACACGCGCCCCGCTTCATTCGCGCTCTCGCCTTGCTCGAAAAAATGTTTCTGCGACGCCCAGTAGTCGAAAACCTTCTGTTCGTACTCGCTGGCTTTCTTGCAATCGCTCTCGAAGGCATACGAAATTGCCATCGATCTTTGCGCAATGGCTTTGTCCTGCGGAATCGTGGCCACATCGATGGCCCGCTGCAAGTATTTGCGCGCGTCCTTGTATTTGCCCTGAAGGTCCAGCACCGTGCCCGCGCCATTGTTCGCGATGATGGATTCGGGCGAAGTCTGCAGCACTTTTTTGTAGAGCGCCAGCGCTTCGTCCAGCTTTCCGTCGCGCACCAGCTTTTGCGCTTCGACGGCAAATTCCGGCTGCTGCGCTGCGGCGTTAGCTTGTCCGCCACCACCCGGTGCCGCCAGTTCCGCGGCCAAAACAAAACACGCGGTCGAAACCGACAGAATCAGTCCGCCAAAAACAACCCATTCGCGGTAACGCATCGGCCCCCTCCTCGATGCCGGCGATTATCTCACCACCCCGCCGTTTTTATCGCGGCTTCTAAACGTCGACAGACAAGCGGCTCGGACCCGACTGAGCCGGGGCTGGCGACTGCTGGCTGCCGGTTTGCGAGAATTGCTGGAAGTCCTGCTGCAGCGTGGTGTAAGCCTGCTGGGCGGACGTGAGATTGCCCGATTGCAGTGCCTGACCCAGTTGATCGAACAACTGGCTGAACTGGCCGCCTTCGCCGCCGCCGTGAACGCGGTGATGATGGTGCGCGTGCAGTTGCGCCGTTCCATTCTGCAAACCTTGCTGAATGGCCGAGTAGTCCTGCTGCGCCGCCGGAACGTTGCCGGACTGCAAATCTTTGCCGAGCTGCTGGAACTCCTGCTGGAGCGGCGGCTTTTTGGACTGCAGGCTTTGCACGGTCGAATCGAAAATGCTGCTGAGTATTCCTGCTACGGACATGGCTGCCTCCTGCTAAGCGGTCCCGGTCATCGTGAAGCTCGATTGGCGATTTGCCGCCGAGCTTTGGTCCCGCATCGCGTGCATCCGAGGTGCAGCTGTGACGCCAAAGCCGGCCACTCGACGAGATTCTGCAAACGATACAGACGAAGAGATTTAGCAGAGTCCTGACGGGCGCGGCGTTGCTCCCGGTTGAAGTGGCGGCAGATTTCACCGTGCCGCGTAGGCAGTCCGTGCCTATCGCACGCCGCCCTAAAGGATGGCGGCTACAAATGCTGGTTGACATGCCGCCCCCTCCCCGTTTCTTGTAAGTGTTGCGCCTAAAGGGGTTACGGCGCTGGATCTTGTAACTGTTGCATCTAAAGGGCTTGTGGGCGGACGATTTCGGCCAAAACACGGTAAAACGCGGAGGTCGGCTGTAAGTGTTGCCTCTAAAGGAGTTACGAGCCGGCAGTCGACAGCTGACAGTCGATAGCATTGGAAGAATCCCTCTTGGTGACACCCCCGGTGTTTTTGCAAAGAGTGGGCAAGGGATTGAAAAAGAAGGGGATGGGCTTCGGTCTTTTGCAGAGGAGCGCAGAAGGGTGACGAAAGAGCGTGAGCAGAGGTGAGAGGGAGCGGGGTTGGTGGGGATACGGTCGGTGGGTAGAGGGCGGACATGGTGGTTACCAGTCCTCCGGTCTGGCTAAGTATCAGAGGCTAATATACCATGAGTTTACTGGATTGTCAATGCAGGAGCGACGGCGATGTGTCGCAAGAGTTCTTACCAGTACTCGGTGAAGACTCAAGAGCCAGGCTATGGATTTCGCGGAGCGTGGCTTTGGCTTCGGCGGGCGGCAGGGAGCCAAGATGATCTTCTAGGATCGCAGCGGTCCTGCGGACCGCGGCCTCTAGTTTGATCTTCTTGGTGGCCATTTCGTTCATAGAATAACGCGAGCAAAGAGGCTCGTAACGTCGTTCCTGAGGGCCCGTTTCGGAACGGCCTGCTGCGTGGCAGCACTCACCAAATCCTTCCGTACCAATCGGAAAGTCGATGAAGGTATACTTGGATTATGGCCAAGCACGTTATTCATATCTCGGACGCCGACGCCGTAAGCGACTTCGCCTCGCTGCTGGCGTGCGTTCGTGCGGGCGCCGAAGTCATCATTGAAAGCGACGCCCGGCCGGTCGCGGTACTGCACCCGGTCGAGCCCGCGCGCCGAACCATCTCTGAGTGTATCGCGGTGCTCCCCGAGAACTCCTCGGCCACCATCGATGCGGACTTCGCTAAAGACGTGGAAGCGGCGGTCGCCAGCCATCGCGAACCGCTCAGCCCTGCGGCATGGGACTGATCTTAGATTCCAGCGTTCTCGTTGCTGCTGAGCGGCAAGGCCAGAACGCCCGGCAAGCTCTTTCAACCATCGCTGGTCGGATCGCTGAGACCGAGGTCGGTATTTCCGTGGTGACCCTCATGGAATTGGCTCATGGCGCGGCACGGGCTGATACTCCCGAGCGAAAAACCAAACGCCAGAAATTCATCGAGGAATTATTGGTCGCCATGCCAGCCTATCCCGTTACGATTGCCCTGGCTCTCCGCGCCGGGCAACTGGATGGCGAAAACCAAGCCCGTGGGGTGCAAGTTCCGCTTCCCGACCTTCTCATTGGCGTCACCGCACTGGACTTGGGCTTCAGCGTCGGCACTGCAAACCTGCGCCACTTCAAGCTCGTTTCCGGTCTGTCGGTCGTTCAACTCTGAAACCCGTCCCGCCAGTGTGTTTTTCCTTTCCCGGCCAACCTTCAACCGTTCAGCTCTTGGGTACGCTGGTCTCGTCCCCACTGGTCTCGTCCCCCACTCGCCACTTTCTCGCATCCGGCGTAAAGTTATGGGACCGTTTCCCGTGGAGTTTGGAGAGGGCATGACGCCGGTTTTGATTGGACTTTTGGTGGTGGTGGCGGGGCTGGTGTTGTGGTTGGTGCTGCAGGCTTCCAAGGGGGGGCAGCGGAACCAGATGCTGGAGGCGCAGCTGCAAACACAGATGAGTGAGTTGCGGCGGGAACTGCAGGCGGCGGCTTCGGTGCAGGCGCAGAGCGCGGGGCAGATTGCGGCGATTGGGCAGACGGTGAATCAGCGGCTGGATTCGGTGACCCGGTCGCTGGGGGATAATGTTACGGCGGCGGCGAATATTGCGGCGCAGTCGCAGAACTCGATGCAGGGGGAGTTGAAGAACACGCGGGAGCAGATACTGGCGATGCAGCGGCAACTGGGAGAAGTGCAGCAAGCCAGCCGGGAACTTTCCGGGGCGACGCAGACGTTGCAGAGCATTCTGGGCGGAGCCAAGACGCGAGGATCGCTGGGGGAAATTACGCTCGAAGGTTTGCTGGAAGATGCGCTGCCGCCTTCGGCGTACAAGATGCAGTACCGGTTTTCGACGGGAGAAATCGCTGACTGCGTGCTGCGGTTGCGAGACAAGAAGCTGCTGGCGGTGGATTCCAAGTTTACTCTGGAAGCGTTCCGGAGGATTACTTCGGAAGGCGAAGACGCGCGCAAGGGGTTTGCCAGCGCGGTGAAGTTTCATGCGGATTCGATCGCGCGGAAATACATTTTGCCGGAAGAAGATACGCTGGAGCTGGCGCTGATGTTTGTGCCGTCCGAATCGGTGTATTACGAACTGCTGATGACTTCTGATGCGAAAGGGCAGCCGCTGGACGGCTATTGCCGGGACCAGAGAATTTTTCCAGTTTCGCCGAACACACTGTACGCGCAGCTCTCCGTGATCGCCATGGGATTGCGCGGAATGCAGATTGAGGAGAACGCGCGGAAGCTGTACGCCAGCCTGGCGGGAGTGCAGAAGCAACTGGACACGTTCGGCGAGGTGTTCACACGGTTGGGCGGGCACATCCGCAACGCGCAGCAGAGCTACGCGGAAGCGGACAAGCGGCTGGAAAAGACGCAAACCACGTTTGAGAATCTGCTCAGCGCGAATTCCACAGACAGCCCACTGGAAAACCCGCAAGCCACGCTGGCGCTGACCGACCCGGACGATATCTAATATCGACGGCTATCGACTATCATCGAATTTCGGCACCCCATGCCTGCACCACGACAAAAACTCGTGCAAGTTGCGGCCCTCGGCGCGTTTTTGGCCATTTGCGCCCTGGGGGAATTCTCCGTGCGCGGGCAAACGGCGCCGGCGGCGCCAGTAGCATCGGGCGCGCGGATTCTGCTGTTGCCGCGGCAAGTGGTTTCCGGGGAGCGGGCGACGCTGGCGGTGCTGGACGTGAACGGGCGGCTGACGCCAGGTGTGACGGTGCGGTTTTCGAACGGCGATGGGCTAACCACGGATGCGACCGGCCGGGCGCTGTTTGTGGCGCCGCTGAGCTCGGGAGTGATGTTTGCTTCGATCGCGGGCCGTGCAGGACGCGTAGCCACAGCGGTGCTAACGCCGGATGAGGCCGCTGCGCAATCGATGGAGGTTCGCGGAGTGCCCAAAGTTGCGTCCGCCGCGGACCGATTTGAGATCACGGGGCGCGGATTCTGCGGCGATGCGGATTCCAATCAAGTGACGATTGGAGACAAGCCGGCGTTGGTGCTGGCGTCATCACCGGCATCGCTGGTGGTCTTGCCGCCAGAGGACGCGGCGCCGGGAGTTGCCAGTGTGCAAGTGTCCTGTGCCAAGCGCGTGGCTGCTGCATTCTCGATGCTGTTTGTGGGATTACAATTGGAGGCGAATGCTTCGCCAATTAAGGCGGGAGAGCATCGCACGCTGACCGTGCATGTTCGCGGAACGGCGAGCAAGATTTTGCTGGAGGCGCGTAATTTGGCGCCGGACGTGGCGGAACTAAGCGGCGGACCGATTGCGCGGCACTCCAGTTCGGGCAGTGCCGAGAATCTGGCGACCTTTGACGTGGTGGGCAAGAAGCAAGGCAGCTTCTTGATTTCGATTCGGCTGATTTCGGGGAACGAGAGCCCTCGGCGGTAGCGGGTTCGTGGTTGGTCTGCGACCGCGCGCAAACCTTGAGCCCATTGGCTGCACGGGTGCTGGGGCTGCTCAGGCAGGAGTGCCTGAGCTACTTGGAGTGTTGACTCGGCCGCCTAAAAGGACGGCCTCTACACTGGCGACGCTGGCCCTTGTCTTGCGGTGCCGCGATTTCGGGGAGTATAGCAAAACACTGCACGGGTGCTGAGGCTGAGGCTGCTCAGGCAGGAGTGCCTGAGCTACTCGGAGTGTTCACCCGGCCGCCCTAAAAGGGCGGCCTCTACACTTAGCACTTGCCTTGCAGCACGGCGATTTCGGGAGAGTACAACAAGACATTGCGGCCCGGAACTCCTGCGGCCAAGCGGTGCAATACATAGACGAACGGGCGTGTGGCTTTCCCGCGTTTGCATTCTTCGAGGCGGTAGTATTTGTCCGCGAAGCGGACGACGCGTGGGGGATTCCAGTCTTCTTTTCTTTTGCTGGCGTGAATTTCCAGGATTTCCTGATCGCCAGTTTTTAGAAACTGCAATTCATCGGCTCCGGCTGGAACTGTGGCGGTGAGGATGCGTTCTCTGACGGAGCTAGCGACTGAGGAGAAAGCGGGCTTGCGCTCGCGCGGCCCCAGCGAATCGTCCTGCACTCCGAGCAGTTTCCTGAAGAGGCCGTCCAGCAAAACGAGCGGCAGAATTCCGGACGGGCTGGAGGAAAAAGCGGCGCTGGAGAAGCGCACGGCTCCTTCGGCGAAGAAGTAGGCGATCAGCCAGGTCAACGGATGGATGATCATGATGGTCCACGCCACGAAGCCATATTCTTCCAGCTTGACCTCGGTGCCCAGTTTTCCCTGGAGAGCGGCATCCGCGACATGATCGATCCAAACCATCACGGTGTGGGAATACCAAGCGACCATGGCCAAAACGGCGAGCGAGGATTCGAACAGTCCGCTGAGAGCGCCAGCACGATTCCATTGGATGGCGCCGGACAGGGGCAAAGCTCGTTGCCAGCGGCGGGGAAGCATCGCCAGGAACGGCCCGAGGAGGTAAGTAAACACGAGGGAGACCCGGGGGACAGAGTAGCGGAGGGGAAGGATTGCGGTGCGGTTTTGGTTGGGCATGTAGCGAGATGGTAATGAATGATTTGCAATACCTAGCGAGGTATCCGGCGGTTAGCTTGATAATGTTCGGAGTCTTTAGGGGCTAAGGCCCAAGTTGTTGCAGGCAGTTTATGCCGGGGCTGAAGCCCCGGCCCCCTAAGGAGAAAATTCCAGAAGCATCGCGGACTTGTGGCAGTTGCGGCACGGCTGAAGCCGTGCCCTCCCACTCTTTAGGTGGCGGCTTCGAGGCGGCTGGGGGGGCGTTGAGCGATGAGGCGGTAGATTTGGGCTTCGACGAAGACGCGGAAGAGTTCGGGGTCTACTTCGTGATCGCGGACGCAGAGTTTGAGGATATCGAGGGCGCGGTCGGTGGGCACGGCGCGTTTGTAAGGGCGGTCGGAGGCGGAGAGAGCGTCGTAGATGTCGCAGATGGTCATCATTTTGGCTTGCACGGGAATTTCGTCGGCGGTGAGGCCGCGGGGGTAGCCGGTGCCGTTGAGTTTTTCGTGATGGGCCCGGGCGATTTCCGGAATGCCGCGAAAATCGCTGGTCCAGGGAATCTGCGCGAGGAAGTTGAAGCTGTGGACTACGTGGGACTCGATTTGACGGCGTTCGTCGGTATCCAGGCTGCCGCGCGGGATGGAGAGCGAACGGATTTCCTCGGAGGTGAGATAGGGGTGCTCGGCGCCATGCGGGTCGCGATAGATTTTGTTGGCGATGTCGGTGAGTAAATCGAAATCGCTGGACGGAAGAATCGTGGGTTCGTTGACTTTGCCAATGAAATCGGCGTAGCGGTCGAGTTCGGCGATGACTCTCGCGGCTTCATCATCGAGCTGACGCATGCGGGCTTGCGCATCTTTTCTAGAGAGAATGAGGAGCGCTTCCACTTTTTGCTCGGCCACGCGGGCTTCGGTGTCGCGGCGAATGTAGTCGAAGCGGTCGAAGAGGCGGCCGATCTGCAAAGGGTAGAGTTTTTTTGCTTTGACGAGGACTTCCTCGCGGACGCCGACTTTGCCGAAATCGTGGAGCAGCGCGGCGTAGCGTATTTCCTTCATTTGCTGGCGGGAGAAGCGGAGATCGGCGTAAGGACCTTTGGTCTCGCGGTCGACGGCTTCGGCGAGGGATACGGTCATGTCGCAGACTCGTTGGGAATGGCCGGAGGTAGTGGGGTCGCGCTGCTCGATGGCTTTTACGGCGGCGTTGACGAAACCATCGAAGAGATTTTCGATGTCGCGGTAGAGCTTGGAGTTTTCAAAAGCGATCGCGGCTTGCGAACCCAGAGACAAGGCCATGCGGACGGCGCGTTCGGGAAACGGGCGGACGTATTTTCTTGCGGCCGCTACGCCGGTGAGCCTGGCTTTGGGATTTTTTTTGCAATTGATGAGTTGCAGGACGCCGAGAACTTCGCCGCGGCCGTTTTTCATGGGCAAGGTGATCAGGGAGCGGGTGCGATAGCCGGTTTGCTCGTCGAAGGAAGAATTGAAACGAAAGGGCCAGGACTTGGGGATGCGGTAAGCGTCAGCGAGTTCGATAACTTGGCCGCGCAGAGCGCAGTGGCCGGCCATGGAAGTTTCGGTGAGCGGCAGAGTTTGCTCGGTGAAGGGGAACTGCACGCTGTCGTTCTGGGTGAGCTTGAAGCGCAAACGTACGGGTGGGCCGGGGGGCTGGCCGTTGGAGTTTTTCGTTTCGCGTTCGACGAGGTAGAGAGAGCCGGCGTCGGCTGCGGTGATCTCGCGTGCCTTGCTGAGGATGAGCGCGAGGAGCTGGTCAACGTCGCGGGTTTCGGAGAGAGCAATGCCGATGCGATTGAGCTGGTCGAGCTCGTGGGCGGCTTGGGCGGTGGTCAAGCCAATGGTCCGCTTGACAAGCGGCCTCTTGGTGACACGACGAGTAGTTGCTGTCTTTGTAGTTCGCGGCACGGTAGTCGGGCAACGCCAGCGGGGCGGGCGCCCGCAGACGAGCAGTATAGCGGAATCAGCGCGCGGAGGGGACGATGCCAGCTCTCCAAGCGATTCATGCCGAGTTTCGCGGAGAGCTACGGGGTGTCTTTGTGAAAGACTTTGCGGCGGATGTCTGGCCAGAATTCTCTTATTTCGTTGGATAGGCCGTCGTAAAGGACCAGGAAGACGAAGGTGTTGGTGTTGCGCGAGGCGGTGCGATCCTCGGCGGGGTGGTAGATATTGGAAATTGCCGCGGCTGTGGCATTGCCAACGGATTCTGAATAGTTGAATCGATGGTGGCCGGAGTCGGTGCGCGTGACGAAGAGGCGGCTCAAGGCATACACGGAGCGGTGACGGAAGGTTCCTTTGCCCATCTGGTAGTAGCGCGGATCTTCTTTGAGCAAGCTGGGAAAGACGGCAGTGGTCATATAAGTGCCGATGCTGTTGTCGGCGAAGGAAGCGCCGTAACGTTTTCCGTAGGCGCCCCAGCCTTGTCCCCAGGCCTTTGGATCATTTTTGGCTTGGCCGATCCCGGCGAGCAGGCCGTTGAATGGATAGGCGGCCCAATCAAATACGCTGGCGGTGGCCAGCCTGAATTTTTGCCCCGATCTCAGGGGTGGCGCCGCGTTGCTGCTCTCGACGGTGCCGTAGTTCGGCAAGACTTCGAAGATGCGATCGTTGATGGTGCCAGTTTCCTTTTCGAGCTTGCTTTTGCCAATTGCGTCGTTGGGTTTGTCTGATTTGTCAGGGGCGGGATCAGCTTTGGAGTCCTTGGGCTTGGCAGTCTGAGGATCAGAGGGAGGCGGCTGCGGCGTTGGCTGTTGCTGGGCGATCGCGGGAGAACCTAGAACTGTAAGAGCAACGAGAAGCGGAGCGATCAGATGACGAGAGGGGCTGTTTTGTTTGGCCATGAGTGCGCGGTCTTCGCTATTCACTTTACGCGGTAGCCTTGGTGGCGAAAAGAATTAGTTCGACTGCCGCGATTTTTCACAGGCGCAATCCAGGAGGGTTGGCGCCAATCCTCGTCATGATAGGGCGCACGATAAGGGGCATGACAAGAGGAATGGCAGCGGTCGGGCACAGTAGTTGGTTGCGGGGAATGGCGATTTGGTTTGCCGGAGTTTTGCGGCGTCCGGATGAAACCGGCGGACAGTGCTTTGATTGCGGCTCGCACGATTCGGCACAATTCTTGCAAGATTCGTCTGTTAGGCTAGCACTTGCCCTACAATCTTCCTGTTCTACTCAGGTGGGGCGTCGCGTACAAGGGCAAGGTTGGCAGGAGGGCGTGTGCCGTCGATTGAGTCTTTCGATCTGATTGTCATTGGATGTGGTCCGGCGGGGGAAAAGGCCGGAGCGCAGGCTGCGTATTTCGGCAAACGCGTCGCGGTGATCGAGCGCGCCGAGCATCCCGGGGGCAGTTGCATCAACACGGGGACCGTTCCGAGCAAGACGCTGCGGGAATCGGCGCTGTATTTTTCCGGGCTCAAACAGCGCGGACTGTACGGCATCGACTACTCGCTGAAGGATAATTTGACGGTCCATGATTTTATGCATCACGAGCGCGAAGTGGTGGAGATGGAGCGCGCGCGTATCCTGAGGAATCTGAAGCTGCATCGTATCGAGTTGGTGCGCGGGCAAGCCAGCTTAGAGGATACGCATACGGTTTCCGTTCGCGGCGATTCAGGTTCGCGAACATTGCGCGGCGAGGTCCTTCTCATTTCCACGGGCTCGAAGCCGCATCGCCCTGCGGAAATCTCTTTCGACGATATTCATACGTTTGATTCGGATACGTTTCTGCAGATGGATCGCATTCCGAAGAGCCTGGCGGTGATTGGCGGCGGCGTGATTGGCTGCGAATACGCTTCGATCTTTCGGGCGCTGGGCGTGGACGTTACGCTCGTGGATGGGCGCGACCGACTTTTGCCGTTTCTCGATCCGGAAATCTCGGACCGGCTGCGGGATCGCCTGGCGGATCTGGGGATGCATTTTTGGTTTAATGAGCGGCCGGTCAAAACCGAGAATTCGGCTTCCGGCGTGACGCTTTCCATGAAAAGCGGCAAGACCCTGCAGACGGAGGCGGCTTTGTTTGCGGCTGGGCGTCGCGCGGCGGTGGATGGCCTGGCGCTCGAACGCGCTGGTCTGGCGCTGAACGACCGCGGGTACATACCGGTGGATGAGAATTACCGCACGGCGGTTCCCGGTGTTTATGCGGCGGGCGATGTGATCGGATTTCCGGCGCTGGCTTCCACTTCGATGGAGCAGGGCCGGGTGGCGGTGTGCCACGCGTTCGGCTTCAAGTACAAACAGCGCGTGGCGTCCATGCTGCCAATGGGGATTTACACGATTCCGGAGATTTCGGCGGCGGGTGAGACGGAAGATTCCTGCAAGGAAAAGAAGATCGACTACGTCGTGGGCCGCGCGCTTTACGAAAACAACGCGCGGGGCCATATCACCGGCGATACCGCGGGTATGCTCAAACTCATTTTCAGCCGTGGTGACAAGAAACTTCTGGGAGTGAGCATCATTGGTGAAAACGCGACTGAACTCATTCACATCGGGATGATGGCGCTCGACAATGGCTTGACTATCGACGAATTCATCGAGCAGGTGTTCAATTATCCGACGCTCAGCGAACTCTACAAATACGCCGCTTATGATGGCTTGGGGAATCTTGCTGGGCACAAACTCCGCGAAGGCTGAGCGAATGCAAGAGCGCTCTCCTCCGCGAGCCCTCTGCGCTCTCTGTCTCTCTGCGCTGGCCCTTTTTTTCTGCGCCATTCCCTCCGCGGCGCAGACCAAGGCTGCCTACCTCGGTTTCGATCGCAACCAATACCCCGGCGACGCGGCCATGAAGCTGCTGCGCAAAGATTTCGTCTTCACCGGATACTGGGTTGGCCCGGCTCCCGGCGAAAAGAGCAGCGCGTGGCAAGGCAAGCGCGAATTCTTGCGTTCGCTCGAATACGGTTTTCTATTGCTTTATAGCGGGCCGGATTCAGGGAATTTGAAATCCTCGGCGAGCGCAGTCGAGAAGGGAACCGCGGACGCGAAGGGAGCCGCTGCTTCGGTGCGCCGAGAAGGTTTCCCCGCCGCTTCCATCATTTTTTTGGACATCGAGGAAGGCGGGCGACTCAGCGCCAACTATCACGCGTATCTGAAAGCGTGGGCCGACGAGTTGCGGCGGCTCGGATCTGTCACCGGCGTTTATTGTTCAGGAATGCCGGTGGATGAGGGGCACGGCGTTACCATCACGACCGCAGACGACATTCACAGCGATCCTGCTCTCGGCGAGTTCGCGTTTTGGGTTTACAACGATGCCTGTCCGCCTTCGCGCGGCTGCGCGGCGGAGCCGCATCCGCCAGCTCCTTCGAAGAGCGGAATCAGCTACGCAGCGGTGTGGCAATTCGCGCAATCGCCACGGCGCAAGCAGTTTACTGCGCGCTGTCCAGCGAAATGCGCGCCGGACGGCAATTGCTACGCTCCGTCGGATACCGCGCATCAGTGGTTTCTCGATCTGAATTCGGCTACTTCTCCCGATCCGTCTGGCGGCGCGAAATGAAGCAGCGAGAGGCGATTTGGTGCAGTGCAGAATAGAAACGATGTGGCCCTAGATGAAAAAGAGGGCGGCCGTATCCGGCCGCCCCTTTCGTGACTATTGGTGGCTGGATTGCTTAGATTTGGCCGAGGCCGCCGTCGACGGCGACTTCAGAACCGGTGATAAATGAAGCATCCGTGGAGGCCAGGAACGCTACCGCGCTGGCAATCTCGGACGGCTGGCCGATGCGCTTCATCGGCACTTTGGCGACAACGTCCCGAACGAACTGTTCGACTTGCTCTTGCGGCAATCCGGTGCGCGCGAATCCTTCGGGGGTTTCGATCGGACCCGGACTGACTGCATTGACGCGGATTCCGCGGCCGACGAGTTCCGCGGCCAGCGAACGCGTGAACGAACGCAGTGCGGATTTTGTAGCGGCGTACACGGAGCCGTTGACCAGACCGATCTGGCTGGCAATCGAAGTGTTGATGATGATGGAGGCGCCGTCGTTCAGGTTCGGGAGCGCTTTCTGAATGGTGAAGTACACGCCTTTGGCGTTGATGTCGAAGAGTTCGTCGTACAGGCCTTCGGTGGTTGCTGTGGCCGGGGCGAACTTATAGATTCCGGCGTTCGCAAACAGTACGTCGATTTTGCCGACCTTCTGCGAGATGGTGGCGTAAAGCTTGTCCAGGTCTTCAGCTTTGGAAACGTCGGCGCGAACTGCCAGTACGTCTTTGCCGAGCTGTTTCACTGCGTCGTCCAGGGTCTTCTGATTACGGCCTGAGATGACCACTCGAGCGCCTTCCTCTTGGAAGCGCTTGGCTGTCGCCAGACCAATGCCGCTGTTACCCCCGGTTACCAGTGCTACCTTGCCTTCGAGTCTCCTCATGATGCTGTCCTCTTTTCTGTTTCGTTTTTGTGCGGTGAAAGTCGTTGCCGGCCGGTGACGGAGCGCCCGCGAGATACCGCGCGGGCCCCGCGGCTTTGAAGCCCTTGTTCTGAAGCTTCGATACTTAGATGAGCATCTAAATAAAAAGTTTCATCGAGACGGCAGAAAACGACCCAAGCTGGCCAGGACCGGCCGGATTGTCTAGACTGGAAAGGACTTATGGACCGGAAGCAAATCGAGAGAATATCGAAAGCCTTGGCGGACCAGACCCGGTTGCGGATCTTCGAGACCATAGCGGCCCGGTCGGACCTGACCTGCGGTGATATCGTCAACCTGCAGGGCGTGACCCCCGCGACCATCTCGCACCACCTGAAGGTCCTTTCCGATGCGGGGCTGATCGAGTGCGTTAAGCAGGGCCAGTTCGTGCACAGCCGGGTTGTGAAAAGCGCTATCGCGGCATACACTTCCGCGTTGACCCGCCTGGCTTCTCGCAGGAAAACCTCAGCTGCCAAAAGCTGATGCGGTGATCGCCGCCTCCGTGGAGATGTAGCCCGGAATTACCCCAGAAACAAGTGCCGCTAGTTCGCTTGATACAGCAATGCTGGAAAATTGTTTTGCAGGTTGTCGGGGAGTGGTCTATAAGGGCCGCACTGGGAGTGGGGCGGGCTTGAAGGACCGATTCCGACCGCATCCTTGCGATTTGGCAAGGGCCTGCCTGATTTCCTTCGACATAAGTGGCAGCGGCCGTCCGAACGGCGGCAACGGGGAGGGGAAACATTATGGTGTCCAGGTCTACCCGCACGTTTACGTGGATTTTGTGTTGCGCACTGATTCTTGCAGTGATTGGCGTTGTGAATGTGTCGCCGGCGTATGCGCAGGCGACTACTTCGACAGGGAGTATTCAGGGCTCGATTGTGGACCAGAAAGGCGGCGCGCTGTCGGCTGCGAAAGTTACCATCACGAACAAGGGCACGGGGCAGACGTCCACGCCACCGGTGAGTGATGCCGGGCTATATGTATCGGGCGCGCTGAAGCCGGGCGAGTACGTGGTGCGCGTGGAGGCGGCCGGATTCAAGACCGCGGAGCTAACGGCGGTGGTTGAAGTAGGAGTGGTGTCGTCGGGAAACGTGAATTTGCAGCTGGGATCAGAAAACACGGTGGTGGAGGTGGAAGCGTCGGCGATTGCGGTGAACGAAGATCAAGCCACGGTGCAGGGCGTGTTAACCAGCCAGCAGATCGAGACGCTGCCGATCAATGGGCGAAATTTTCTGGATCTGGCGCAGCTGGAGCCGGGCGTGCAGATTCAGGATGGAGCGAATTTTGATCCGACGAAGAACGGATTTGCGTCGATTTCGTTTGCGGGACATTTTGGGCGGACGACGCGCATCGAAGTGGACGGCGTAGACATTAGCGACGAGACGGTGGGAACGACGACGCAGAATATTCCGCAGCTTTCGATTCGGGAGTTTCAGATCGGGCAATCGTCGCTCGACCTATCAACGGAGTTGACTTCGACGGGCACGGTGAACGTGGTGACGCGCTCCGGGACCAACGATATTCACGGAGAAGGCTTCTTCAATTGGCGCGGAGACAGTGTGTCGGCCAAGTTGGGGCCTTTGCCTGTGCCATTTGACCGGAAGCAGTATGGAGCGCGGTTCGGCGGAGCGTTGATCAAGGACAAGCTATTTTTCTTCGGGGCAGGCGAACGAGCTCAGCAGGCTTTGCAGGCGTTGCAAGTGATTCCGGCCCCGTTCAGCATCAAGGGATCGTTTGACTCACCGTTCCACGACACAATGTACATCGGACGGTTGGATTGGCAAGCCCGGCCGAACCTGCAGATTTTCTATCGTTTCTCGTATGAGCAGAACCGGACGGTCAAAGGCGTTATCCCGAATAACTTCCAGCCGTTTGCAAATACGGACAATACACCCGTGCATGCGGTGGGTGTGGATTACACGCATGGCTCGTGGACGCATAGTTTGCGTGTGGGCTATACGAAATTCCGAAACGGGATTAACGATGCGGTGTTGGGTAGCGGCATTCTCGATCCTTCGCCTGGAATCGCCATCGAAATTGGGGGCGACCCGAATTGCTTGAATGCAGGTGTCGATCCATTTTGCTCGGGACCGAACTTCCTTGCGCCGCAGAAAACGTTCCAGAGCGACAAGCAAACGAAATATGACGGGACGAAAACGTCCGGGCGGCACACCATCAGGTTTGGCGGCGGTGTGAACAGAATCCAAGGCGGGGTATTTGCGGCCTTCATTGGATCAGCCCCAATCGTCGGCTCGAACCCGGGGTTGACGGCTGCGGGATTGCTGCCTGCTCCTTCCAATCCGGCCGATCCACTCACTTACATCGTTTCGAACCTCTCGGTGGGCAACGGACAAGGGTTTTTTACGGAGCGGCCGGGCTTTGGATTCCCGGGCGGGGAATCATCGGACACGCGGGTGCAGTTTTACGTCGGCGACGTGTGGAAAGTACGGCCTAACCTGTCCGTAACGGCTGGATTACGATATGTAAGGGATTCCGGCCGAACGGACTCTGACTTGGCTCCCATTCCCTGTTCGGATCTGACGCCAACTGCACAGACCCCTGAAGCCATCGCGGCCGGGTTTACGTGCAACGGCAATCTGGTCGATCAGTTTGGAGCGGGATTGGGAGGCCGAGTACAGCAGCCCAACAAGAATTTTGCCCCGCAGATCGGAATCGCGTGGGATCCGATGAAGAACCACAAGACGGTGATTCGGGCAGGGTTCAGCCTGAACTACGAAAATGCGCTATTCAACAACGTGTTGTTTGATCGGTCGGGGAGACTGCCGAAAGGGTTGTTCCTGGTGACGCAAAATGTTTGCAACACCGGACAACTGGTGCTGCCTGGAGTTGCGCAGCCACTCAAGAAGGTTCCCAGCAACGGACACGTCATTGCGACGGATGTTTGTGGTCAGACGATTGGTACCGCAGCAGCGGACGCCATGGAGTTGGAAGCGGTGTACCGACAGGCGACGTTGACTGCGGGCGCGCAAAGCAATGGTGGTTTTATCGGAAACCTCTTAGCGGACTCCTTCAACCTCACGCTGACAAACCTGCTGGCGCCGAACTATCGGTCGCCCTACTCGATGGAATACAACGTGGGGGTATCGCGAGAACTGCGGCCGGGCACGGTACTGACCGTCGATTACCTGCGAAATGTGGCGCTACACGGATTGATCGGTGTCGATAGCAATCACGTGGGCGATGCCCGGTTCCTAAACAAAGCGGCGGCCATAAACGCGATCAACACCACGGTAGCCGCCTGCAACGGGCCCGGTTCGACCATCTCGCAGGCGATTGCCGCCTGCCCGGGGCTGCATCCGACCGGCGGAGCGACCATTGGTGACTTTCAGGCAAACGGGCTCGATTCGGGAAATGCCTTTAACGGAGGTGTTAGTCCGTATCTTCTGACGCAGCCGGATGGAACGCAAAGGACACCGAATACGGGAGCAGCGTTTCCGGGAATCAACCCGAACGTGGGAACGAACCAGATGCTGTTTCCGATTGGGCGCTCGGTTTACAACGGACTGCAAGTGAAACTGACATCGCAATGGAACAATCCGTTGCCGGGAGTGAAGAGCGCGAATGCGGTGGTGTCCTACGCGCTGTCGCGGGCTACTGCTGCGGTGCGCGACGTGGACTTCATCGCGAATGCGTACGATTTCAACAATACCGGGCTATCTGGTCCGAATGGTTTGGACCGGACGCACCAATTCTCCGCAGGAGCGACATTCGGAATGAAATATGGTGTGGAGATGAGCTTCATCACGCACTGGAACAGTGCGCTGCCTGCGGACGTAAAGCTGCCGGCCGGATCTATTTTCACAGCGGACATGACCGGCGACGGGTCGGGTGCCGGGAGCACGACGGGTGGATCGGGCGACCTGCTGCCGGGGACGAAGCCCGGCGCGTTCGGCCGGGACTTTGGAGTGGCAGGGCTGCGGAATCTGATCAACGCGTACAACAACAACATAGCGGGCAAGACGCTGACCCCCGCGGGACAAGCGCTTGTGGGTGCTGGCTTGTTTACGCAGGCGCAGCTGATCGCGTTGGGAGCCACACCGCAGCCGATACTTGATCCGCCGCCAGGTCAAGTTGGGTTGGATAGCTTCTTCTCCTTTGATGTCCGACTCGGCTGGAATATTCATCCGGTGAAGAAGTGGGAGCGGTTGGTGTTCGCGCCGCAATTCAACGTGTACAACCTGTTTAACAAGCAGAACTACGACTCGCCAAGCTTGCCGATGAGCGGCATTTTGAATGGTTCGGTGGGTTCGCTCAATGGGACGACAGCGCACGATCAGGCCGGCTGCGACCCCAACGTTCCCGCTCAGGCGGTACTGTGCACGCACCGCCCGAACCTGATTGGTTTGGGCTCGGGCGTATTCGCGGGTGGAGCGCCGCGGTCGCTGGAGTTTGGATTCAAGGTGGTGTTCTAGCGGAGCAATTGTCACGCGAAGAGGGCACGAAGTATCGTGCCCTACGACGTAACGGCTGGCGAAAATCCTCAGATAGTTGTGGCGCAGCCAGGTGCGCCATTACAAAGTGGGTGTGCTTGAGGCCTTTCCGGGCGCATCTCATAACCGTGAGTTAATCCAAGCGTCGAAACTACAGAGGAGGGTGTATGCCGCTGGTGCGGATTGCGTTGCGTGAAGGAACGCCGCCGGAGTACCGGCGAGCGATTGCTGATGGAGTGCATCGAGCGATGATTGATGCCATGGCGATTCCGCCGGACGATCGCTTTCAGGTGATTTCCGAGTATTCGGCGGAGAATTTGATCTACGATCCGCAGTATCTGGGAATTAAGCGTTCGGATCGCGTGGTTTTTGTGCAGATTACTTTGAGCGCTGGGCGGAAGCCGGGACAGAAACGAGCACTTTATAAGCGCATTGCGGAGCTTTTGGCAAAAGCGCCGGGAGTGCGTCCCGAAGACGTGGTGATCAATTTGGTGGAAGTGGCGTGGGAAAATTGGTCGTTCGGGAATGGGGTGGCGCAGTACATGTTGGATTGACGGGCGGTATCGAGCCGGGTGGGTCGCAGGTCGGCAAGATCAGTCGATCGTGCAGCGAAGAGGGCACGAAGTATCGTGCCCCTACCCATTGAGCTTGACGCTCACGTCAGGTGGAGCGTGCGAGTTCTGATTGACAAGCAGGTGTTTCAGTTTTACCCTCAGCGTGAAACATTTGTTGCATAGGTTTCGTATAAGCCGCCAGAGGGTATTTCCTTGAATCTCAAATCACAATCTTCGAGTCGCATCGCGGCCGCGCTCCTGCTTGCCGCGATGGTTTGCTGCGTCTGCGCCGGACAGCAAGCCAGCGGCGGCACAGGCACCGGGAGTGACAAGGCGCAAAAGATCGATGAGTTGATGGGACTGTATGCCAAGCACGGCAGCTTCAACGGTTCGGTGCTGGTTTCCGAGCACGGTCAGGTGATTTTCAAAAAGGGCTACGGCCTGGCGAACATGGAATGGCAGATTGCAAACCAGCCGGATACAAAGTTCCGGCTGGGATCGATCACCAAGCAGTTCACGTCGATGTTGATCATGCAGCTGGTGGCGGAAGGGAAGCTGCACGTCGAAGACAAGCTGTCGGATGTGCTGCCGTACTACCGGAAGGACACGGGCAGCCAGGTGACGCTGCAGCACCTGCTGACGCACACTTCGGGCATTCCGAGCTATACCGCAGAGAAGAACTTGCATGAATGGTGGCACAACCCCTTTGAGGTGGAGGATTTCGTCAAGAAGCATTGCAGCGGGGACCTGGAGTTCACGCCGGGAAGCAAATTCGAGTACGACAACTCGGGATACTTTTTGCTGGGGGCGATCATCGAGAAGGTCACCGGCAAGAAATACGAGGAAGTGCTGCAGGAGCGAATCTTCAAGCCGCTGGGAATGCGCAACAGCGGATATGACCATTCGGAGCCGTTGATGGAGCACCGCGCTTATGGATACGAACGTGGGAAAGACGGGTTCGTGAACGCGGAATACCTGGATATGTCGATTCCGTACGCGGCGGGTTCGCTGTATTCGACGGCGGAAGATTTGTATCTATGGGATCAGGCGCTGTACACGGATAAGCTGCTGTCGAACGAGCTGAAGGCGAAGATGTGGACACCGGCGCTGGCGAACTACGCATACGGCTGGGGCGTGGCGAAGATCCCTGAAGGGAAAGCGGGAGCGGGACAGACGCTGATTCAGCACGGCGGAGGGATCAACGGGTTCAATACGCATGAGGCGCGGTATGTGGATGAAAAGCATCTGGTGGTGCTGCTGAACAATACCGGAGCTACAAAACTGGAACAGATGACCGAGGGGATTGCGGCGATTCTCTACGGCAAGCCGTATGAATTGCCGAAGCCGTCGTTGACGGCGCAGCTTGTGGGGATAGCGACAGAAAAGGGCGGCGATGCGGCAGCGAGCGAGTACCGCCGGCTGAAGAAAGAATCGCCGGACAAGTACGACTTCAGCGAGGCAGGGCTGCAGGAAATAGGGATTTTGCTGTTTCAGTCGCAAAAGCTGCCGGAAGCGGCTGCTTTGCTTCGGTTGAATACGGAGGAGCATCCGAAGTCGTCGCAGGCGTATTTCTTTCTCGGCTACGTTTTGCTGCAGGCGGGGAAGAAAGCCGACGCAGTCACCGCGCTGGGAAAGGCGCTGGAGTTTGATCCGAAGAGCGATCGGGCGGCTGGGCTGTTGAAAACGGCGAAAGAAAAATAGCGCCGGAGACGAATGATCGGCGCGAAGGTTAGTCGGTGGGATTGCGCGGGAATTTCATGTAGGGCAGGCGAACGTTGCGGTCGATGACCTGGTCGGCGCGGATAGCGAGCGGAGCCTCAAAGCCCTTAGTGCCGCCATTGGTTACGAAATCATCCTGGTCTACGCCGTCGCCGCTGATGCCGAGTCCGCCGATGAGCACGCCGTTACGATAGAGCCCAGCGCTCCCGGGGAAAAAGACGATGCCGCTCTTGTTTGCGTTGGCTGGGCCGATTTGCGCGCCTTGCGTGCAGGGATTCGCCAGATCCTGCAAATACAAATTGAAAAATGGGCCGGGCTGCGAGCCGTCGATGCCTGGGGGATAAAAGGGCATGGCGCCGAAGCTGATGGTGCGGTTGGTGACGGCAGTGCCCGTGGGCACATCGGCCAAGTCGGCGGCAGTGCGCGCGGCGCTATTGAAGTAGACCATATTGCGGGCTTTTGAAGCGGCAACGTCGATGCTGAAGATCGTGGAGTCCACCATGCGGCGGAGGCCGATGATGGTGCCGTCGAGGTCGGCGACAGCAATGACCATGCGGGCGCGGGAACCGGGAGGCAGGCGAATCGCGGCTCGAGTCGTGTTGGCGGTGGCTTCGGCATTGTTGAGAATAGTGGTTACGTCGGCAGCGGACAGCCCGCCCATCGGTCCGTTGATCGGCGTAATCAAATCGCCTTCGGGCGGCTGGCCTTGGCTATTGGCCGGGGCCACGAGGAAAGAGCCTGTGCCTGCGACCGGGCCGGCGGACATTCCTGCTGGCCGCGTGCTCTGGTTTACGAACGGGAGCGCAATCCCACCGATGAAGACGACGCCGGGCGGCGGCGGAGTAGGGCCCAGGTTATCGCCAGTGGCGGGGCGCTGTGCGAGCGAACCGGTGAAAGCTGCGAATTCGGCGACATTGGTGTTGCTGGAAGACGTGACGACGCCGACGCCGCCGAGCACGATCCCTTTGTAGAAGATAGGCACGCCACCCGGATTCACGGCGTTGGGGTCGCTGTCCATATTGTTGGCTTTGCCGGTGAGGATGCCGAGACCGAATCCGCCGCCGAGCGCCAGAGATGGCGGGACTCTGCTTATGAATGCGGCGTCATTGATCAGCGTGCAGCCGCGGTTGGTGTTCTCGATTCCGTAGAGGTCGGCGTTCGATTGGTTCATGACTCCGGGGGGGAAGTGAATGCCGCTGATGTAGCGCACGGTGCGGGAGGAGAGCGGAGCGGCGTCGTTGCTGAAGAAGGCGCCAGTTCGGGCGAGCGCTACGGCGACGTCGTTGGCGTTTTGCGTTTGGCCGAAATTCCCGATGGCCGTGGTGGGGGCATTCTGCGTGCGAAAAACGCCGAGGACAAAGCCGGCGCGATCGACGACCGCGACTACCATATCCACGTTGACCGAACCGACCGCGGCGGTGACCACGCTTTGCACGTCGGCGGTTTGCAGGGCTTGCACGACAGGTGGAGGCGGCGTCGGCGTAGGCACTGCAGCGCCGGGGCCGCAGCCAGCGAGCAAAAGAGCCAGTGCGCCCGCTACTCCGATTGCCAGGGCAATTCCAAGCGCGAGGGTGCGGTTGCGCTGCTGCAGCGCATGCTGCGACTGCACCGGCCTTCTCAGTGTATGAGTCCGTAGCATGTCTTCGGTAATTCCCTTGTTATCACAGTACTTCGTTCGAGCTCAATCCTTTTGCTGGGCGAGGGGAGCGAAGTGGTGAATCCGACGGTGGCGGGTCCGCGTTATCGACTACTGGCACTACTTTGCGAAAAGTGTTGCTCGGTGAGTGGGCTTGTTGTTATCTAGAACTCGATTTTATCTCCCTTACGCTAGTCAATCAGGTTGCCGCCATGCGCTTCTCGTCCCCGAGGACCACTTCGAGACTGGCCGGTCTGCGTTGTGCCGCGCTCGTGGTGTGTGGGGCGGCGGGTCTTGCGGGGGCTTCGGTGGCCCAACAAAGTCCGCCTGCTACAGCGGCGCCTCAGAGTGACGCGTCTGCGCAACAGTCGCGAGAGAACCGCGGAGCGCAACTGCGCATTCCGAGACAGCAGGCCCTGGCGGCGACGGCGGTCGATGGAGTCGTGCGCGAGGCCGCGCCGGGCGGCGAAGCTCGGCCAGTGGTCGGAGCGCAAATCACTTTGAAGAATTTGCAGACGGGGCAGGTGACGCGAGCTGCGGCGAATGGAGAAGGCATCTTTCGGATTTTGCCGCTGGCACCTGGGCACTATGAAGTGCGCGTGGAGGCTGATGAGCACGCGCCATTCGCAATAGCTGATATTGGGCTGAATCCCAATGAAGTGACAACACTGCAGATTTCACTGGTTGCGGTGACTAGCGCGGAGTTTCGTTCGCGGCTGCCGCGCATGCCGGAGCTGGGTCCTGCGTTGCCGAGGGACGCTAACGCAGAGATGGGCAGCTATCGGGAGTTCCGGCACCGGCTGGATTCCGATCCCAATTACATTGCGGAGCTGGCGCCGGATGCGTTGCCGCCGGTGGCAGACATTTACAACGTGGTGCCGAATCGCTGGGCACTGGCGCAGCCGGACTACCGCCGCTATCCGACCAAGGGCGAGTACATGTATACGCGGTCGAGGTGGTTCGATCCATTCAATCGCAACAGCTTGAAGGGCGACCAGCCAATCTGGCCGGAATTGCTGGGGCAACAGACGTTTCTTAATATCACCGCGACTTCGGAGACGTTTTTCGATGGGCGGCGTGTACCGTCACCGAGCAACGTGAGCGCGGCGCGACCGGGTAGCGAGGCTTTCTTCGGCCAGGGCGAACAGGCGTTCGTCGATCAGACGCTGCGATTTTCGTTCGATCTTTTTCATGGCGACGCTTCGTTCAAGCCGGTGGACTGGCGAATTCGGATCACACCGGAGCTCAGCTTGAACGATCTGGATGTGCGGGAGCTCGGGATTGTGAAGCCGGACGTGCGCGCGGGAACGAACCGCTTCGACGACCATGTTGGACTGCAGGAAGCGTTCGTCGAAGTGAAACTGCACGACCTCAGCGCTAACTATGATTTTATTTCGGCGCGGGCGGGCATCCAGCAATTCAATGCGGACTTTCGGGGATTTCTTTTCGTGGATGAGCAGCCGGCGCTGCGGATTTTCGGGGATATTGGTTCAGACCGCTACGAATACAACGCGGCTTACTTCAATTTTCTGGAGAAGGACACCAACAGCGGTCTGAATACACTGCACCAGCGGCACCAGCAAGTACTGCTGGGAAACTTGTACTGGCAGGATTTCTTTTTTCCGGGCTACACGGCGGAATTCGTGGCCGCGTGGAACAAGGATGATGCGACGCTGCACTACGACGACAACGGGTTTTTGGTGCGGCCGGCGCCGGTTGCGAACGTCATCAACCAGAATCCTGGCGCGGGGCCGCAGCTGCACGGGATTCGCGTGGGCTATTTCGGTTGGCTGGGCAGCGGACACATTCACCGGCTGAACATCACGCACGCGTTCTACCAGGCGATCGGCAAGGATTCCTTCAATCCGGTTGCCGGGAGGCGGGTCACGGTGAACGCGCAAATGGCCGCAGCGGAACTCTCCTACGATCACGACTGGATTCGCTACCGAGTGAGTACGTTCTATACGACCGGGGATGACAATCCACGCGATGGCCGGGCGCGGGGATTCGACTCGATCGTGGACTTGCCGAATTTCGCCGGCGGGCTTTTCAGCTTCTGGAATCGCGAAGGGATCCGCCTGCTCGGCTCGGGTGTCCAGTTGAAGAGCCCGGGGAGCCTGATTCCGACCTTGCGCTCGAACAAAGAAGAAGGGCAGGCGAGTTTCGTAAACCCAGGAATTTTCCTGGCCAACGCGGGAATCGACTTCGATATCACGCCGAAACTGAAGGGGTTTGCAAATTTCAACTATTCGCGGTTTCAGCGCACGGAGCCAATGGAATTCATACTGTTCCAGTCGCCGATTCGGCATTCGATCGGCGAGGACCTGGGCATTGGAGCGGAGTACCGGCCGCCGCTGTCCGAGAACATCGTACTGACGGGCGGCGCCTCGATGTTGCAGCCTGGACAGGGATTTAAGGACATCTACACGAGCCGGACCATTTTTTCGTTGTTCGGCATCGTGAAGTTTACGTTTTAAGGCCAGGAGGCTATGGGCTCCCTTCGCAGACCGACGATCGCCGCGTTGCGCGACTACGGTGTTCTATTCCTATGCATTGCAGCGTGCGGCGTTGCTCTGGGCGCGAATTCAGCGAGCAGTTTGCGTGTAACGCAAGAGCCCGCGGCGTTTCGCGGGCAGACGCAAGAAGACGCGGACCACAAATCAACTGGATGCATTTCCTGCCACGGCACCGGGGATGAACCGACCATGCACGCGACGAAGACGGTGCTGCTGGGATGCACGGATTGCCACGGCGGCAACGCTACGATATCGGTGGCCGCAGGGACCGCTACGGACTCGGCGGAATATCACGGCGCCAAAGAAAAGGCACACGTGCAGCCCCGGGAAGCGCGTCTGAAAGGCCGGTCGGCACTTCCCGAACGGCTGTATACGAACTGGCTGAAGGAATCGGCGGAGTACGTGAAGTTCATCAATCCCGGAGATTTGAGAGTGGCGCCGGAGACGTGCGGCACGCCTGGATGTCATGCCAGCGAAGTGCGCGCGGTGTCCACGAGCATGATGACGCATTCGGGAATGCTGTGGGGCGCGGCGCTTTACAACAATGGGGCCACGCCGTACAAGAACACCCAGGTTGGAGAGAGCTACAGCCGCGATGGCGTCCCGCAAGCGATCAAGACGTCGCCGCCGCCTACCGCGGAAGAGACGCGGACGAAAGGTGTTCTAGCGGAACTAAAGCCATTGAACCGCTGGGAAATTTCGCAGCCGGGCAACGTATTGCGCGTGTTTGAACGCGGCGGCATGAAAAAAGCGGAACTCGGGAATCCGAGCGCCGAAGAAGATCCAGGAAAGCCAGACGACAAGCTGAGCGAGCGCGGGTTCGGGACGGAGCTGCGCACCGATCCGGTATTTCTTGGATTGCAGAAGACGCGCCTGCTGGATCCGGTTCTCTCGCTGCCCGGCACGAACGATCATTCCGGGGACTATCGCTCGAGCGGCTGCTCTTCCTGCCATGTGATATACGCGAATGATCTCGACCCGGCGCATTCCGGGAGTTACGCGGCGTTTGGCCATTCGGGCTTCAGTGCGTCATCCGATCCGACAATTCCCAAGAATCAGCCGGGGCATCCGATCAAACATGCTTTCACGCGGGCAATACCCTCGAGCCAGTGCATGATTTGCCATATTCACCCTGGGACAAACATGGTGACCACGTATTTCGGATTGACGTGGTGGGACAACGAGATCGATGGCGAGAAGATGTATCCGAAAGAACAGCACAATCCCAGTGAAGAAGAACGCTATCAAGCGTATCTGCGCAATCCGGAAGCAGCGGTGGCGCGCGGCCTGTGGAACGACGCCAAGTTTTTGGAGAAAGTCGGAAGCAAGGAATTTAATGCGCAATTGAAGACCACGCAATTCGCGGACTTCCATGGCCACGGCTGGATTTTCCGGGCGGTCTTCAACCACGACCGCAAAGGAAACTGGCTGGACAAGGACGGTAAGACCATTGCGTTCGATGATCCCGAGCGATTTGGCAAAGCGGTTCATCTGGCGGACATTCACCTGGAAAAAGGGATGCAGTGCAGCGATTGCCATTTTGGACAGGACAATCACGGCGATGGCAGGGTGTACGGCGAACCGCGCGCCGCAGTGGAGATCGATTGCACCGACTGCCATGGAACAATTCGGCAGAAGGCCACGCTGATTACCTCGGGGCCCGCCGCGACGGACGCGCGGAGGGCTGGAGAACCGCGCGGACGAAACCTTGAAGGACTGCGGACTCCCTGGGGCCGGCGGCGCTTTGAACGGCGCGACGGGAAAATCATTCAACGGGCGATGACCGATCCCAACAAAGAATGGGAAATTGTCCAGACGGTCGATTCGATCACCCCGGGCAACGTGCATTTCAACATGAAGTCGCTGCGGGCAAAACTGATCAACAAAGACGGCATGGTCGACGGACAAATGCCGCAGGATGATACGCATTTGGCACATCCGAATTCGTCGATGACCTGCTATTCGTGCCACACCTCGTGGACACCCACGTGTTTCGGGTGCCATTTGCAAATGACCGCCAACGTGCGCCGGCCGATGCTGCACAACGAAGGGCTGATGACCCGCAACTACACCAGCTACAACTTCCAGGTTTTGCGCGACGACATCTTTATGCTCGGGGTGGATGGTACGGTGACCGGTAACCGCGTGGCTCCCGCGCGTTCTTCCTGCGCAGTGCTGGTGAGTTCGCAAAACGCCAACCGCGAGTGGCTCTATTACACGCAGCAGACCATTTCCGCGCCGGGATTCTCCGGACAGGGGTACAGCACGTTTGTGCCGCACACGGTGCGCGCGAAAGAAACCAAACAATGCAGCGATTGCCATGTTTCCACGCAGAACGACAACAATGCGTGGATGGCGCAACTCATGCTTCAGGGCACCAACTTCATGAATTTCATGGGCCGCTACGTTTACGTGGCCACAGGGAAGAAAGGCTTCGAAGCAATCGCGGTGGCCGAGCACGACGAGCCGGAGGCCATTTACGGCAGCGATTTGCATCGCATCGCGTACCCCGCGGACTACAAGAGATTTGTCGATCACCATCGGGAACTCAGCACGGCCTACGAACACCCCGGCAACGTGCTGGACATCCAGACACGCGGTGAGTATGCGTATGCGGCTCTGGGCACCGGCGGCTTCCGCGCCTACGACATCGCGAACATCGACAACAAGGGCTTCTCCGAGCGCATGACTACGGCACCGTTTTCTCCATTGGGCCAGCGTTTCTATGTGCCCACCAAGAACGCGCAGGCCGTGGCCTCGCCCAGCACGCTGGCGGTGGATCCGCTTCGCGTGCAACTGCCTGAGAATGAAGAGCAGCCGATTCATCTGCTTTACGGCTTTTTATACGTTGCCGACAAAGAAGAGGGGCTGGTCGTCATTGGCGACCCGAATCTGAAATCCAAGAGCCCTGGCGTCCTGACGCTGCTAGACGGAAATCCCGCCAACAATTTCTTGAAGCGGGCGTTGGCGTTTAATCCCGGCGGCGTCTTGACCGGTGCGCGGCGCATCACCATTGCGGGCACTTACGCGTACCTCCTTACCGATAAGGCGTTGGTCGTCGTGGACCTCGACAATCCGCTGGCCCCCAAAGTGACCGCGACAATCGGATCGCCGATGCTGAATGAACCGCGCGGCATTGCCATGCAGTTTCGCTATGCCTTTGTCGTGGATCACGAGGGCATGAAAGTGCTGGACGTTACTGACCTCGCGCAACCGAAACCGATGGCCAACGCGCTGGTGGCGCTTGAAGATGCTCGCAGTGTGTACGTCGCACGCACGTATGCCTATGTCTCCGCCGGCAAGCAAGGAATCGCCATCGTCGACGTGGAAAAGCCGGACGCTCCGAAACTCGATCAAATGTTCAATGCCGCGGGCCAGCTCAACGATGTGAACGACGTGAAAGTTGGTATGGTCGCAGGCAGTGCTTTTGCGTTCGTGGCCGATGGGCACAACGGATTGCGCATTCTGCAGATCGTCTCGCCGTGGGATGATCCCGCGCATTTTTCTGGCTTCAGCCCCCGGCCCGTGCCGAAGCTCATCGCTACTGCTCACACCCGCGGCCCGGCTCTCGCGATCTCGAAGGGAATCGATCGCGACCGTGCCGTGGATGAATCTGGCAATCAGCTAGCCGTCTTCGGACGGCGCGGCGCCCGCCCGCTGAATCACAGCGAGATCCGTGGCTTATACGTGCATCCGAATACCGGAGAGTTCTATTCCGTCACGGACGAATCGGCCGAGCACAGGGCCGAGAAAATTTCTCCACCGGTCATTTCTTTGCTACATCGAGCGCGGGACTGGCTAAATTCCTTCCGCTGAGGGCCTCACAAATGAATCGACGCAGATTCCTCTACTCTGCAATCAAAGCCGGAACCGCGATATCGTGCGCGCCGATTTCCAATTTGCTGTCGCCGCCGCAGTCCTCGAAGACGCCTGTCCGTGCGCAACTCGCACTCACGATGGACGATCCCGCGCTGAACCTGCAGTCCAATCTCAAGTGGCAAGACGCCAACTCGCGTATTCTAAAAGCGATTGCTTCGCGCGACGTTCGCGCCGCGCTCTTCGTCTGCGGTATGCGCGTCGATGATCCTGAAGGCGCAAAGCTCATAGGCGCGTGGGATCAAGCCGGCCACCTCATCGGCAATCATTCCTATTCCCATCTGGCGTACATGGAGCGGACCAGCTACGCCGATTTCGCCGTGGATGTCTTGAAGAATGAGAAAATCCTCGCGCCGTATCAAAATCGCCGGCCGCAACTGTTCCGCTATCCGTTTCTGAAGGAAGGCGACACCGCCGAGAAGCGCGACAAATTCCGCACGCTGCTCAAAGAGCGCGGCTACCGCGTCGGCCACGTTACCATTGACGCTTCCGACTGGTACGTGAATCAGCGCCTCTTGCATCGCTGGGAGACCCAGCCGAATACTTCGGTCGCTGCATATCGGAACTATTTGATCGAGCATCTTCTTGACCGCGCTGCGTTCTACCGGCAGCTTGCGCTGGATTTGCTCGGTCGCGACATCCGCCATACGTTGCTCATGCACTACAACACGCTCAACGCCATGGTTCTTCCCGATGTGATGGCTGCGTTTGAAAATGCCGGATGGCAATGGGTCGACGCCAGCCTGGCGTTCGAAGACGCGGTCTTTCAAAGCCAGCCAAAGATTGTCCCGGCGGGCGAAAGCCTGGTTTGGGCGTTGGCCAAGGAAAGTGGACGATTCGCCGACCGCCTGCGTTATCCGGGCGAAGATGATGTCTACGAGCGGCCCAAAATGGACACTTTGCAACTGTAAGCCTCGCCGACAGCAGGCTCATTTTTTCGTATGTTCTCTTTTTCTGCGCCCTGACTCTTCGTTCAGGTTTCGCCTACCGTTCATCCCGGAACATCCGCCTTTGCCGCCAAGTCGATGTCTTCATAACCGTTTACCTCCGATTCGCATCTAATCGAAAGATCACAATTCATTCACGCTTTGGCGCATAGCACCCATCAAAATAATTCGTGGGGGCACTTCGGACCGCCGGAGGTAAGGTGTATCCGTAGGGTGTTTTTGGCGCCAAGAATCAGGCGCAAGGCCTCGCTTCCGCGGGCCGCTGAAAGAAAGGATGTTTCCATGGTAAAGCAGTTCCTGCTGGCCAGCGATTTTGACCAGACGCTCAGTTTCAACGACTCGGGTGTCGTGTTGAGCGAACTTATTGGATTCCACAATTTCCACGACAAGGTCAAAGGGCTCGCGGAAATGAATCTCGTTCAGCAAGGCGCGGAGCTCAGCTATTTGATTCTGCACGACCCGGATTTTCGCCGCGTACGCCGAGAACATCTGCACGAAACCGGCAAACGCATTCGCTTGAAGCCGGACGTAGGGCTATTCGCCCGCGCTCTTGACAGCTTGGCCGAGGGCTACAAATTCAACTTCTATGTAATCTCCGCTGCCCCGCAGGAGATCATTCAGTCGGCCCTCGAAGGCATCGTTCCGCCCGATCATATTTTTGGCACAAAGTTTCGCTACAACGAGCAGACTGGCGAGATTGAGTCGATCATTCGTGCGGCTGCAGGTTGGGGCAAGATTATGGTGCTGGAAGAGATTCGCGCGACGCTGGCCATTAGCCACGACCACATCATCTATATGGGCGATGGCAGTTCGGATCTGCCGGTGATGATGCACATCAACCAGCACGATGGCTTGACTATCGCAGTCAGCGAAGCGAAGTACATCACTCGCGTGGCCCGGCGCACCGTGCTTAGCGACAATGCCATGAGCGTGCTCGTGCCCGTGCTCGAAGAAGTGCTGCGCTGGGACTCGGCTCGCATCCGTCGCCTCTTTTCGAGCTACGGATTGACCCTGCGCGAGTGGGACAAAATGCGCACAGACATGCTGACGATTGAGGACTTGGCGGAGTCTGCGTCAGCGCCGCTGATCGCCAACTAATTTTCACAGCTCCTCGCGTGCCGCCGTCTGTGCACTGGGCATCGAATCGTCCATGGCTGCGCCTGCGCTACACTATTCGCGGCCACTTGGAGGAGACATGCCGAAGAAATCCATTCTCATGTTGGTGGGCGACTACGTCGAAGACTACGAAGTAATGGTTCCGTTCCAGGCGCTGCTGATGGTGGGTCACACCGTCCACGCCGTCTGCCCGGGAAAGAAGTCAGGCGACGTAGTACGCACCGCGATTCATGATTTTGAAGGCGACCAGACGTATTCCGAAAAGCGCGGACACAATTTCGCCCTCAACGCGACATTCGAGCAAGTCAAGCCGGAAGACTACGATGCTCTCGTGGTCCCCGGCGGACGTGCTCCTGAATATATCCGCTTGAATCCGCGAGTCCTGGAAATCGTTCGCCACTTCGCCGGTGCAAAAAAGCCCATCGCCGCGATTTGCCACGCCGCGCAAGTTTTGGCTGCCGCCGGCGTCTTGGAAGGCAAGAAGTGCAGCGCTTATCCCGCCGTTGCACCGGACGTCACACGGGCAGGAGGTACTTACGTTGAGTTGGGAATGACGGAAGCGGTCGCGGACGGCAACTTGGTCAGCGCGCCGGCCTGGCCCGCCCACCCGGCCTGGCTGGCGAAATTCCTCCAGGTCCTCGGCACGCGCATCGAACTCTGAGTCATCCGCTCCAGCAATAATTTGAATGCACTAATCGCAAGAAATTCATAGCAGCATCACTATTCCTAAACCGTCTCAACGCGTGGATAATTTTCCCCGGGTACTGCGTGAAAGGGCGATCATTGAACTATGGCTAACATCAACAGCAAAAAGGGTGTCATCGGCATCCTCACTGGCGGTGGCGATGTCCCCGGCCTGAATCCGGCGATCCGCGGGGTCACGCTCCGCGCCTTTCACGAAGGCTACGACGTCATCGGGATTCGCCACGGCTGGGCCGGACTCGTCGAGATGCAGCGCGAAAAGGATTACGACAACTCCGACAATTTTCAGGTTCTCACCGAAGAAGCCGTCGATCGCGCGGGCCGCACTGGCGGGACGTTCTTGCATTCCTCGCGCACGAACCCCAGCCGAGTCGGCAAATCCAGCGTGCCCGCGCACCTGAAAGACAAATTCAACGCCGAGAAAAACGATCTCACTCCCGAAGTGTTGAAGAATCTCGCCTGGCTGGGCGTCGACACGTTGGTTCCCATTGGCGGCGACGACACGCTCAGTTACGGCGTTCGCCTGCACAAGGAAGGCTTCAAGGTCATCGGCATTCCGAAGACCATGGATAACGATGTGCCCGGCACCGACTACTGCATCGGTTTCAGCACCTGCGTCACGCGCACGATTCAGATGGTCAACAGTCTGCGCACTTCCGCCGGCTCGCACGAGCGCTTCATGGTGCTCGAGGTATTCGGCCGCTACGCTGGGTTTACCGCCATGCTGCCCACTATGGCTGGTGCCGCGAATCGCTGCGTCATCCCCGAGCACAAATTCAACATTGAGCGGCTCACGGAGCTGCTCGTAGCTGACCGCCGGAAAAATTCCAGCCGCTATTCCATCGTGCTGGTTTCGGAAGGCGCGATGTTCGAGGGCGGCGAAATGATGTTCGAGGGCGAAGCCACGGACGCCTTCGGCCACAAGAAGCTGGGCGGCATCGGAGACGTAGTCGCTGAGAAGGTGAAAGACCTCTCCGTAAAATTCAACGGCGGCAAGAAAGTTGACGTCATCGCTCAGAAGCTCGGCTACCTGGTGCGCTGCGGCGAACCGGACGCCATCGATTCCATCGCGCCAATGGCCTACGGCAACCTCGCGCTCGACCTGCTTCTGAAGAAAATCAGCGGCCGGCTGGTTGTCCTGCAAAACGGACATTACAGCAACGTTCCCCTCGAGACTGTCACCGCCACCAAGAAAGTCGTCGACGTCAAACAGCACTACAACACCGAGCGTCTCCGCCCGCAATTCTCCAGTTTCGAAAACAAGCCGCTCTTCATCATGTCCGGTCTGGTGTCGTAATTCCTTGCATGGCGATTTGAGGCTCTACTAACGAAGAGCAGTGGTCGCTACACAACCTTCAAGATACCTACGTGAACCCGCGACATTGGTGCGGCCTCCGCCCACGTAACCATGATTCCCTCTGCTGCCCGACCAACGTGCGGGTATCCCAGATTCGAACCGCGTGCTAATTCAAATGCCGCCTCCGCCACTCCTTCACGCCGGACTCGCCGCGCGAGAAGCCGCGCGGTCCCGGATTCGTTCTCAAGCCAGAACACCACTGCAGAACCATCCGACAACAGTGCGACCTGTCCGCGGCCAATGGCCCTTCCCGTGTCAATCCGCACAGGAGCAGAGAACTCGCCGCCGCCGTCCGAAGAAAACGCCACCTTGACTTCCGGCTGATCGTTCGCCGCGCTGAACCAGACCAGTGCGGTCTGCGCGCCGTTGCTATCCAGGTGGGGTCCGTTCACCGGGCAGGCCTCGATGTGCCAGCGATCGGGATGAACAATGCGCGGTTGCGACCACCCGCTCCCCACATGCCGAACAAGCGAGATGTCGCGAATATTGTCCGGCGTGTGCCCGCGATATGCCGTAAGCAAGCCGAACCTCGTCCGTGTGAGCGATGTCGAACAACACGTGCAGGTGTCGCTGTCAAGCACGCTGCTTTCGCCGATGGTTCCATCCACGTGCACAGTCCGACTCACCAAAGCCACTCGCTTTTCCTTTTCCCAGTTTCTTCCATCGAGCCAGATCAGCTGCGCTTGCTTTTCGTCCAGCGCCGCCGCGGAAGCGTAACCATTGTCCTCACCCGGTTGTGCCGCGGCCTGGTTCACCAAGACCGGAAGCGCCCAGTGGTTTCCGCCGTCGGTCGAAACGGCCATGAACAGTTCAATTTCATTGACTCCTTGTTTTTCCGTAGTTTTCTGCGACCAGTAGGCGATCAGATTCTGGCTCGAAAGCGCCGCCACTCCTGGAGCAGCGGCGCGATCTCGGCTGAAGTGCCGTCCCTCCGCGACTGTCATCGACGGAGACCAGGTCTTGCCGCCGCGCCAGACCGACACGCGAAAGGCAGCCGTACCGCCTTCTCTAGGTTCGAGCCAGCTGAGTATCGCTGTCCCGTCCGGTTTGCTGGAGACTCGCGGGCAGATGCTTCCTTCCGGAACAGGCACGGCTAAATCTTGCCATTCGTCTCGGCTAAAGCGCTGTCCTGAGCGGCAGCCTGCCAAACCCAGTGACAACGGGACTGCAGCCGCAAACCCCATCGTCGCGGAATGTTTCAGTACTTCTCGACGCGTGATTTTTTTCATGACGTATCTTTATCTCCTAATGGACCGAGCGCAACTCGGCGCGCTCGCTGGAACGAGTTGAGGAACGCGCATCCATCGGCGCCTCCTGGAGTTTTGGACGCCCGCGTGGCAATGTCACAACAGTATGCGAATGCCAGCGTCGTCCTTCTCGGGCGGATTCAGCAACGGGTTATTTGTTCGATGGAAACTACTGGCTTCGCGGGGGTTGAAAGGGTAAGGGTGCAAAACCGGCAAGCGGAAGCCCTAACTCGTACAAGAAAACATCGCGCGATTCGACGAGTTCCGTCACGAAACTGTCGGCTGAGAGCGTAGCCGGCCGCAGCGGCGCAACCACTACGTAGTCCGCCGCCTGGTTTGATCTCGTCAGGCACATCGACCAGTGCTTCACAGGCCCTCGTCGGCAGGAGGCGTCGTCTCGTTGTCGCCCTTGCTGAGCCAACCGCACAGCCTGCGAATGCGACCCTTTTGGGCAGCACATCCCGTTGCATTTACTACCGCTGTGGCTGGGCCCCTCCATGATCCAACCTAGGGGCGAGGACAGAGCCAGCGCGAGAAGCAGGAATAGGATTTTGCAGCGAGCTAGCATGATTTGGGTTAGCGGCGTTCCTTAACCATTGGACGCGTAAGCGCTCATTTTTATTCCCTCCAAAATGCATTCTTTCGCTGCACTGCGTTCTATCCCGCTTGCCGAGCCAGGCACCATTCCAGCACCTGCTCTCGCAAGGTGTTCAGGCTGTTCGTCACGCGGTCCGCTTCCACGTTCACCAGTGCGTACCTCGCTTTTCCTGGATCGCCCGCAGCCACCAGCCGGTTGTGGTCCTCGCGCAAATCAGGGAACTCTTTCTCCGTAACGCGCTCGCCGCGTAAGGCTTTGGCCAGCAGGCCCAGAGTTTTCTCGACATCATCGCGGAACTGTCGAAACTCCGGGCGCGGCGGAGCCTCTTCGGTGCTCGGCACACCCGCCTCCATGGCCATTAGTGAGTGCGCGAAGCGATGCGAACTGGCCAGCATCGCATTCCATTGGCTCATCTGCTCGGGCGTCACGCCCGGTTCCGCGCCCAGCCGGTCCAGCGAAGTCTCCAGATTCGACCGGGCAGTCCGCGCATGCTGCCGGGCTCGGTCCCGTTCTTTGTCTCGCGCCGGTCCAGAGCGCAAATAGTTCTCTGTAACCTGATGGAAAGACTTCTCGTATGCTTCCAGCAACTTCGCGAACAATCCCGGCATCTGCGTCCTCTCCCAGGTTGGCCAAATCGCGTAAGCTGCCAGTGCCAGCACTCCTCCGATCACCGTGTTAAGGCCACGCGCGCGAATCACGTCTTTCGGCGCCACTCCCGTGATCGTCAGCAGCAGCACAATCAGCGCGCTGACCGTCACGCCGAAGATCCCATAGTTCGCCGGCCCTACCCAGCGCATCAGAAACATGAACACCGCGATCAGCGCAATCTCCGTGGCCGTGTGAATCGGCAGAAAATGAAAGAGCGCCGTTGCCAGGACTAGTCCAGCAATCGTTCCCGCGATCCGCAGGATTCCCCGGCTGAACGTCGTCGCAAATTCCGGCTTCAACACCAGCACGATGGTCATCGGAATCCAGTACGAGCGTGACGACTCAAACATCCTTCCCGTTGCATCGCCTATCGCCACACACGCTGCTAGCCGCACTGCATGCCGGAATGCCGCCGATTGCAGATTCAGATTCCCGCGTAGCGTCGCCAACACCCCGCTGAATCGAAGCCATATCGGCTGGTGCGCCTCCTCCTTCACAAATTCAGCCTGACCCTCGGGCGTCGCGCGCGAAGCTAAGTCGATCGCGGCTCGCAATTGTCCGGTCAGCGCATCCATTTGCAGCCGAGCGTTCTGCGCTACCGCCGCGGCAAACGTTCCCCGCTCTCCGGCGTTGTCATCTCGCAACTGATAAGCCAGAGCCACGGCGAGCACTAGCCGGTCTTTTTCATCGGCAAGAGTTTTTCCGCTCAACAACGACACGCCAAGATCGTCCAGGATCCTGGCGGTGTTTTCAAAGTACCGGTCGATCACCTCTATCGCCGGATGCTGCTCGTCGCTCTCGCGTTTTAGACGCATGCGCAGCCTGGACAACACCGTCACCCTCAGCCGAATTCGCTCGGCCTGGTTCAATAGTGACCGATAGCGAATCGCTTCCACATTTTCGTCGCGGCTCAACCCCGCCAGCGTGTTCTGAGCCTGCAGACTCTCCGCGGTGGCTGCCGGCGCTTTTGCGGCTTCTACGGGCTGACGCGCAGCCTTGGCCAACGCTAGAAACAGTTCGCCCAGCGTTCGCCGCTCCGGGTCGTATCGCTGGACCGGCCACAGCACAACGGATAGTCCGGTCTGCAGCAATCCGCCACCCAGCGCCAGCAAGGCCGAACTGACTGCCTGCCTTGGCGTTAGCGGCTGCGCCGCATAAACCACCAGCATCACCGTGCTGATCACACCCACGTCTGCCGCCGTCGTACCCAGCGATACCAGCATTCCAGCTACAAACGTCCACACCAGCACCAGCGCCACGGACGTAACGTTGGCATGCCCGGTTAGCGCGCCCAGCAACACGGCAACCGAACACCACGTCGTCGATGCCAGCATCCGTTTGGCCCGCTGTGCGTAAGGATCGCTCCCATCCGAATACGATGTGTTCAACGCGCCGCTGGCCATGGCCAACCCGCCGCGCGGCATTCCTAGTGCGTAACCCGCAATCAGCGGCAGGATGACGCCCATCGTGTTTCGCAGCGCCATCGGCGGCTGCATTTTCTTCTTGTCGAAACGCAGCACGATGCTCAGTAATTGGCCGAGCCAACTCGTAGACTCCGCAACGGGCGGAGGCGCCGGCGCGCCCGCGCTCATTGGTTGTCCTGCAGTGCCGATCGCCGGAGATGCCGTCGTCATCGCGCCAATAGCATAGCGGATTCCGCCACGTCGCATTGCCCCAGGCTGCGGCACTATCTCCGTGCCGTGTACCTCTCACGCCGCTCTTCGCATCTCACCAGACAAGAACAATCGAGGAGAGTTGGTCATGGCGCAACGTCATCTAGGCAGGAATGGCCCGCAAGTTTCGCCACTGGGTCTCGGCTGTATGGGCATGTCCGAATTCTATGGCGCTCGCGACGACCACGAATCTCTCGCCACCATTCATCGTTCCATCGAACTAGGCGTTACGTTTCTCGATACCGCCGACGTCTACGGTCACGGCGATAACGAAATCCTCGTCGGTAAAGCCATTCGCGGCGTCCGCGACAAAGTCTTCCTCGCCACCAAATTCGGCATCGTGCGCAGCAAAGCCGATCCCGCCGTCCGCGGCTTCAACGCCAGCCCTGAATATATCCGGGCCGCTTGCGACGCCAGCCTTCAGCGTCTTGGCGTCGACGTCATCGACCTCTACTACCAGCATCGCGTCGATCCCAACGTACCCATCGAAGAAACCGTCGGCGCCATGGCCGAGCTAGTGAAAAAAGGCAAAGTCCGCTTCCTCGGCCTCTCGGAAGCCGCAGCGGATACCATTCGCCGCGCGCACAAAACTCACCCCATAGTCGCCCTGCAATCCGAATATTCTCTCTGGACTCGCGATCCCGAAGACAAAATCCTGCCTACCGTCCGTGAGTTGGGTATCGCTTTCATCGCCTACAGCCCGCTCGGCCGCGGTTTTCTCACCGGTCAAATCAAACGTTTCGAGGATTTCGCTCCGGACGACTACCGCCGCATGTCTCCACGCTTCATCGGCGGGAATTTTCAGAAGAATCTCGATCTCGTGGCGCGTGTCGAAGCCATCGCCAAAGAAAAACAGTGCAGCGCGTCTCAATTAGCTCTCGCCTGGCTTCTCGCGCAGGGAGACGACATCATCCCCATCCCCGGCACCAAGCGTCGCAGCTATCTCGAAGAGAATGTCGGCGCGTTGAAGGTAAAGCTCACGGCCGACGATTTGCGCCGCATCGACGAAGTTGCTCCGCACGGCGCCGCATCCGGTGACCGTTATCCCGCAAGCATGATGGCTGCTGTGAATCGCTGACCCTAATCTGCGCAGCACGGCGCGGCGCCTGCTACTTCCCGCCCGTGCGCAGCGCCGGCAAAGTAAACTTCGGCGTGACTTCTTTGCGTTTAGACCAGTCGTGATAAGTGTGGCATTCGAAGCATCGCGACTCCGCATGCTCTGGCCCTGGCGCATGGCAAGTCCTGCATGTCGCGATCCCCGGCAACAGCACGTCGGTCGTCTCCTTGCTCGTTAGCGCTTTCACGTGGCAGCTCTCGCAAGTAAATCCAAGGTGCGCATCGTGATCGAACCTGGCGTGCGGCATCCATCGCGAAGTAGTCTTCGATCCGGCCACACTCGGTAAGGGCATCGCCGCCGAATCCGACGGCGGAGTTGCCCTCGCAATCGCAGCCCGCGCGCTCGCATCAGCACTCGCCGCCGACCATCGCGCCATCATCGTGTCGTACAGCCGAGAAGTGGAAATCGTATGGCACTGTGCGCAAGTCTTGTGCCACAGCAATTCCTCTGCAACTAAAGTCTTCTCCCCAATCCACTCCTGCGCCGTTAGTACACGCGCTCCCGGCATCATCGGCCGGCCCGTCAAGGCGCGGTCTGGATCACGCACCTCGCGCAATTCGCTAGGATGCGCCGCAATGTACTCCGCAAATCTCTTCACCACAAATGCGTGCACCACTTCCGGCTTGTCATGCGGAACGCCATCCTCGAATCGCTTATCAAACGCCAACAAATGGCACGAAGCGCAAGCCGTGGCGAATTTTACTGGTGCCATCAACTCCCGTTCGGTCTTCGGATGGCGCTCCGCTATCGTCTCCGCCTTCACCGGCAACAGTTCGTCTTTTTCATCGTAAGTCCTTGCCGCGCCAAAGTATTTCGCATCGCCATACGGCCATGCCGCCTTCACAGCGGCTACCCGGTGACAATCCCCGCAAGCCATCTGCACTTCAGGCCCGTTCGGCCCCCGCCGAATCGGCTTCATGTGAATCGCGTGATTCAGCTTGATCGTTCCTGGATCGCGCGCGCCTTCCCGCAGCGCCAAAAACTCCGGATGCCCGTCCTCAAAGCTCCGAATATTATTCGAGAAATTCGATGTTCCCCCAGCCGCCCGCAAATCGCTGTGGCACTCCGCGCAAGTCTGATTCCGTGCCGCCGAAAGATTCACCCGCCCGCGATGCTCCACATGGCAAGCCGCGCATTCCAGTTCCGCAACCCGCGCCGGATGATGAACCGGACCGTCATGGCAAGCCTGGCAAGCACTCTTCTCCGCTCTCGCCGCAAACACGCCCGCCGTTTGTACGTGACAAGCTGCGCATTCCTTCTCGATCACCGCATGCGCGCCGCTCAGCCGCCCGCTCGAATACACCCGCGAGTCTCGCGCAAATCCGTGCCAGGTAATCCAGCCCAGCGCCACCACCGGCAGCAGTATGCTCAGCCACAATTTCGCGCGCTTCTCCGGCGTCGCCCTCTTGAAATAATTGAGGTCTATCCGCTGCGCGATCTTCTTGGTTGTGCGTGTCCGCGCCATCTCTACCTACACCCGACTACCTGTAGGGGCGCGACACTGCTGCGCCCCATCCACCAAGGTCGATCGTTCTCAAGATCTTTCATCGCCAGGAAGAACTCAATACCGCAACGCCATCACCGCGTGTATCGCCCCCAGCAGAATCAATCCCAGCGAAAGCGGAATATGCAACAGCAGCCACCAATGCATCCAGTGATGCATGCGCTCCTGCAGCGTCAGTTGCCGCGCTTCCTCGCAAATGTCTTGCAGGTCGCCGACTGTCCCGTGAGCCGCCTCAGGCAGCAGCGTCTTCAGTCCGGAGAACGCGCTAAAAGCTTTTCCCTCGTCCGCCAGTCGCCACTTGTGTTGCTTGGGGCGCTCCAGAAACGGGCGTATCTCCGTCGCATAGAAGGAGCGCAAGGGCGCGCTTTCCTCGTCGCTCAGCAGCAAAATCTCCTGCGCTACAGCCACTGCGGCGCTCGCGCCGGCACTTACCGCAGCCGAGGTCCTCAGCGGCGCAGCCGCCGCAGTGATCGGCCGCAGCGCCGTAAACCCTCCCGCGCGCAGACCGTCCTGGCCAGCCACTTTCCTCAGTCCCATCGAGCCGCAAACTGATTCCACCGCCCGATCCGCCTCTTCCAGCAGTTGCACGCGTACATGCCCGATTTCATCGTAAATGGTTTCCAGTGGCACATCCGCCGTCATCACCCGCGGCAAATAATTCTGCAGCACTGCTCCAAACAGACCGCTCCCCACCGTAAAAATCAGTAGCCACATCAGTACCTGGGTAAGCATGCCGCCAAAATGAAATCCCCCGTGAAATAAAATCAGCGGCAGCGCCAGCGCCCCCAGCCACAAATGCCCGCGCATCCACGCTTGCGCCCGCCCAACCCGCCAGGTTGGCACGCGTTTCCGCGCACCCAGCAGTGCCGCAAAAATCATGAACGCAAACCCGATCACGCCGAACGTAAGCCCAGCCACGCTCCCGCCCTTAGGCCCCGCCGGCGCATTGATCGCATACCACACATACGCGGCCGCTGAAATCGCCGCAAACACCAGCGATCCGGCGGCCCACCTGCGCTGTGTCCGGTCCATCTTCATTTCACTGAACCCTGCCCCAGCATCTCCGCAAAAAATGTCTTCGGATCGACTCGATGTGCCGCATCATGCGGACAAGCGTAAACGCAGCTTGGCTCCTTCAGATGCGTGCACAGATCGCAAGAAGTAGCCTTCTGTTGAATCACCGCTTTCTTCCGCCCTGGCCGCTCCGGGTCTTCGGCCATCACTTCGAATGGATGCAGGTTGATATTTCCGTACGGACAATTCCGCGCGCACAACCCGCACCCGATGCACCAATCCTCGATGATCACTTCCAGCGAATTCCGCCTCCGGATTGATCCCACGGGACATCCCACCATGCACAGCGGATCGCGGCACTGCCGGCAACTCGTGGCCACCAGATATTGGTCGAAGCGCAATCCGTCTCGCACGAGCCGCGTCACGCCGTCATGTGCGTCCGCGCACGCGTTCACGCAAGCGTCACACCGCGTGCAATTTTCCAGATCCAGAATCAGCAAGCTCTGCGCTTCCATCAACCCCTGCGACAAGAATTGATCGATCGGAACGCTGTGCACCATCTGCATGCGCTGCTGATTCGACGCGTACCGTTCCGCCGCCACCGCTTCGAGTCCTTTGCGCACGCTCGGGAAGCGTTCCACCATCTGGCGGAAATCATCGCCCGATATCCGTACCACTTCCACGTGATCGAGCGCCGTGCACGTTGCCGTGCGCAATCCCCCGCCCAGCAATCCGATTTCCCCGAAGTAATCGCCGCGGGAGAGATACGCCAGTACCAGCTCGCCGCCCGGATAATTCTCCGAAACTTTCACGAACCCGATGCGCACGAGGTAAAAACTGTCCGCCGGATCGCCCTGTCGCGTAATCGCCTGCCCCGGCGCAAACCGCTGCAGCTCGATGCTCTCTTTCAAATGCTCGATGAAATCCGGCGCTAGGTCCGAAAACATCGGTACGCCGCGCAAATGGTTTTCCAGCGCTCGCTGTTTGTAGCTTTGATCGATCTGCGCCCGGAACGTCTTGTTCTTCATCATGATGTCGAGAACGTTCCTCAGCTTCTCGTAAGCCACCACGTCTGTTGTCGCCCGTACCGTTGCCGACCGCGGATAGAAATTCATGCAGGTCATTTCGCCGAACAGATCGCCCGGCCCAAACTCCGCTACCGGATTCCCATAATTCAAATCCACCGAGCCGTCGATCGGAATCGTGCGGTCCCGCGCCTCTTCGTCGCGCACGTCTTCGTCGCGTCCCACCAGCGTGCTGGTCAGCCGTTTGAAAAATCCCTGCCCTCCGCCCTGCGTCTTCACATGCGCGATTGGCGTCGAAATCGAAACCTGCGCGGTCCCCTCGGTGATGAAAAAAGCTGTCGAACCAAACTCGCCTTCTTTGCACAGAATCTCGCCCTTGCGGAACGTCCGCTTCACAATCGCTCCGCGATTCATTTCCAGGAACGTTCCCGAAACGCCTTGGAACACCGGAATCCGCAAAAGTTCTTCCGCTTCAAACCCCCGTGCGCCCGGCCCTGTGGTAATCTCCGTGCCCGCCACGCCTTTGTTCGTCAGCGCTCCCGTCGGGCAAGACACCATGCATTCGCCGCACGAAATACAGGTCGAATCTCCCATCGGTGAGTTCAAATCAAACGCGATGCCCGTCGAATAGCCTTTCCCTATTCGGCCCATGACGAAATTCGTTTTCACTTCATCGCAGCCGCGAATACACCGGTCGCACAGGATGCACGCATCGTGATCCACCGCGATAGCCAACGAAGACTCATCTCTTCCGCGCGATATGCTCCGCTTGGCAAAACGCGGCTGCGTAATTCCCGCTGACTTCGCGTGTGTCTCCAGCTCACAATCGCCCGAATGCTGCTGCCGCGCGCACGGCGAAGGATGATCCGCCATCAGCATTTCCAGCACCGTCTTCCGCGCTCCCAGCACTTTCTCCGAATTCGTAACCACCTTCATCCCTGGCTCAACCGGACGCACACAGGCGGCAGCCAGCACCCGCGCACCCGTATCCACTAGGCACAACCGGCAAACCCCCACCGGAGTCTGGTTCTGCAAATGGCAAAGCGTCGGGATCGCCACGCCATTCACCCGCGCCACATCAAACACCGTAGTCCCCGCCGGCGCGCGCACAGCCTTCCCATCAATCGTGATGTCCACCATTCCCGGCGGTGTCGTAGCTGTACTCATGACTCCCAGTTCCTATCCAACGTCCTTAACCTTCGAACCTTAAAACCTGGCAACCTTTAAACAATTCTTCAAGGCCGTATCCCCACCCGATTCGCCTCACCAGCCCGCCCCGCCGTCGTGAAGCAAATCCCGCTCGGGCATTGCGCCTTCAATACGTGCGCATCGATCTCCGCTCGAAAATGTTTCAGCACCGATTGAATCGGCGCCGGCACAATCTGCCCCAGTCCGCAGATCGAAGCCTGCGCCATCGCCTGCGAAAGCTCATCCAGCAATCCCAGTTCCGCTTTGTACTGCGCTTCAGGAAGCCCTCCCTGCGTCCATCGCGCCAGCATGTCCGTCATTTTCTGCGAACCCACTCGGCACGGCACGCACTTCCCGCAAGATTCGTTGCGATAAAAGCGTACCGCGTTCAGCGCCATGTCCAGCATGCAAGTAGTGTCATCCAGGATCACGATCGCGCCCGATCCCAGCATCGATCCCGCTTCCGCCAGCGCCTTGAAATCCAGCTTCACGTCCACCATCGACGCCGGCAAATATCCCGATGACGGCCCCGACGGTGCAAACGCCTTTAACTCCCTCCCGCGCGGAATTCCACCCGCGTGTTTGTAAATCACATCCCGCATCGGCGTCCCGCTAGGCACTTCATAAATCCCCGGATTGGCGATGTGTCCGCTGATCCCCACAAACTTCAACCCCCGCGAAGGCGCGATCCCAGCCGACTTAAACCACTCCACCCCGCGCGCCAAAATCTGCGGCACATTCGCAAACGTCTCCACGTTGTTGATCACCGTCGGCTTTTGCCACAGCCCGATCTGCCCTGGAAACGGCGGCTTATTCCGCGGCTCCGCGCGATGCCCTTCAATCGCCTCAATCAACGCGCTCTCTTCACCACAAATGTATCCACCCGGGCTGACAAAAACCTCCAGATCAAATACCAGATCCGTTCCCAGAATTGTCTTTCCCAAAAGCCCCGCTCGATAGCACCGCCGGATCTCTTCGCCCAGAATTTCTTCCTGCAAATGATACTCATGCCGGATATACAGAATCCCGCGCTTAGCGCCGGTCACCAGCCCCGCAACAATCATCCCCTCAACCACCAGATGTGGCAGCTGCGTCATGATGAACCGGTCTTTGATCGTTCCCGGCTCGCTCTCGTCCGCATTGCAAACGATATACTTCGTCGGCTCCGCCTGCTTGCGCACCAAATCCCACTTCATGCTCGTCGGAAATCCCGCTCCGCCCATTCCACGCAGCTCCGACTCTTTCAGAATCGCCAGCACGCTCTCCCAGTCCTTGCTGGCCGCTAGCCTCTTCAGCACTCCGTATTTCTCGTTCTCGGCATATGGGTCCGAAGCGCACTGTACTCGCGCTTCTTCCGGGTGCGGCTCCAGAATTTCTTCGCCGCGCATCGCACTGCGCGCCAGCGACTCCAACCCGTTCGCGGTGACCTCCGTAAAAATCAAGTCATTGACCGCCGCCGCAGGTGCATGATCGCAGCGCCCCAGGCAAGACACATCCCGAATCTGCACGTCTTCCTTCCGCGACGCCTTGAACCGCGTTTCCAGGTCCGCCCGCAACTCGCAAGCCCCGTTCAAGTGGCAGCTCATATCCGCGCACACCCGGATCTCTGCCTTCGCCGGTGGCGCCAAGTGAAAATGCGGATAAAAGCTGGCTACGCTGTGCAATTGATAGAGCGGAGTCTGTGTCCGCTGCGATAAGTTCTCAAGCTCCGCCTTCGGCAGGAAGCCGTATCGTAGCTGTATCGCCCGAAGGTCGTCGAAGATCACGGCGCTGAGTCTCGTCGAGAAACGCGCCGCGCAGTTTTCTTGATGCCGCGCAGCGCAAAGTGGAGAACGGAAATCCTCTGCATACTACTGATGCGCAGCCTGAGTGTAAATAGCGCCGTTTCTCTTCTGGAAGCACGCTGCCAAAGAGATAACGCGCGCCGTTGACTTCCGCAAGCGTGTTCCGATATAAGCGAACAGACTCCCGCGGCATTCTCAATGCGAAACGTCCCCAAGCCCCGTGCCTTAGTTACGCTCCTCTGCATTCTTGGCCTCGCGCCCCTCTCGTTCGCGCAGACTCAGAGTGATCCAGGCAAATACATTGGGCCAGGTTCTTGCGCCGCCACCAGTTGCCACGGCAGCGTCAAGCCCGTCGCCAACAGCCGCATCCTGCAAAACGAATATTCCACGTGGATTCTCAAGGACAAGCACAGCCGCGCCTACCAGGCCCTCACCGGAGATGTCGGCGAGCGCATGGCCCGCATCCTCAAGCTGGGCGCAAGGGCCGAAGATGCGCCCAAATGCCTCGCCTGCCATGCCCTGTACGCAACTCCTGAGCAGCATGGCCGCGCATTCGAAATCTCCGAAGGCGTAAGCTGCGAAAATTGCCACGGCCCCGCCCAAGGCTGGCTCGGCCAGCACACCGCCAAAGACTCTCCCGAGAAACACGCCAAGTCCGTCGAACTCTACATGACGGACACCCGCAACGTCATCGCGCGCACTGAAAAGTGCCTCGAATGCCACCTCGGCACCAGCCAGAAATTCGTCGATCACGAAATGATTGCCGCCGGTCACCCCGATCTCTTTTTCGAACTCGATTCCTTCTCCGCCATTATGCCGCGCCATTGGAAGCAGCCTCGCGAAACCGCCTCAAACCAGCCCGCAGAAGATCCCGCGTGGGTCACCGTGCGCGACTGGAGCACCGGCCAAGCCGTCCAGCTTCGCAAATCCTTGGACCGCCTCGTCTGGCGCGCCAAAAACGAACGCTACGACAAAAAAGACGTCTGGCCCGAATACTCCGAGCTTTCCTGCTTCGCCTGCCACCACTCCTTGGGCGCCGCGAAAGACAGTTGGCGCCAGAAACATGGCTTCACCGGCCGCCGCCCCGGCGATCCTGCGTACAACGGCTCTCGCAACATCGTCTTCCACCTTCTTGCCAGGCAAGTCGATCCAGCCGGCGCGCAAAATCTGGAACGCCAGGTGATCGCAGTCGCGGACGAAATGAGCAAGCTCAATCCCGACCGCACCGCCGTAGTCTCCGCCGCCAGTGCAGCAGCCCCGCTAGCGCAACGCATTGCCGAGCGCCTCGCCAACCTCGAATACAGCCAAGACCTAGCTCTAAAAATGCTCCAGCAGATCACCGACGACTCCGAAAACATCGCCCTGGCCGACGAACGCGCCGCCGAGCAAGCCGCCATGGCCATAGACTCCCTGTACATCGCCTACAGCAAGCAAGCCAAACCCGCCAGCGCCGCCGAAGTCCGCGCTGCCATCAACGCCCTCTTCCAGCAACTGGAAAATCCCTCCGCCTACAACGCCGACCAATTCGCTGCAGCCCTCCGCCGCCTCCGCCCCCTCCTCCAATAAGCCGCATCGACACAACACCGGACGCTACCTCGTTTCCAAGGACATGGATTTTCCAGCGATTCTCGCTGAAAGCGGTGCCGCTGCTCCTTCATTCATTCTCTTCCGCAAAACGACCGCGGAGCCCCTACCGCTCCTCGAACTGTTATCCTCATGGTTCCCGGTTATTGAGGACGCTTTGCAGCAGGGCTCGGTAGCTGTAATTGAGCCATCACGAATCCGAGTCCGCTGCCTGCCACTTGGGAACCTAGAATGAACGCATTTGAAAATTGGTTTTGTGCCAGCAGCCTTTGGCGATGGATCACACGCCGCCAGCTGCTTCCCTGGATCGCAGCTGAAAGCCAGCTCGGGGACCATCTGCTCGAACTGGGCGCCGGTCCCGGCGCTGCCACTGCCGAACTGCGCCGCCGCGTTCCGCGTGTCACCAGCCTCGAATACAATCACGATTTTGCCGCGGCCCTGCACGCGCGCAGTGCAGGCAACGGTATTGGCGTGTTACAGGCTGACGCCGCCAAGCTGCCATTCCCCGATCGAACTTTCTCGTCCGCCGTCTCCGTACTGATGTTGCATCACCTGACTTCGTCCGAGTTGCAAGATCGCGCATTCGCAGAAATCCTGCGAGTACTGCGGCCGGGCGGCGTTTTCTTGGCGCTCGAAATTCAGGACGGCTGGTTTCAGCGCGTTGGACACATTCGCAGCACCTTTGTCCCCGTTGCGCCTGCTTCCGCTAACGCGCGCCTCATCAGCGCGGGTTTCTGGCGCGTCACTGTCGATTTCCGTGGTAGCGCTTTTCGCGTCCGTGCCCTTCGTGCCTGGGACCACTGACCGTTCGCGATCCCTCAATCAGCCGCTGAGTCGGCCATGGTTGCTTCCACTTTGCTTTCCCCTCCCGCTTGCCGAGGCGTGATGTTCCGTGCTTCCAGCGTTGCGCGAATTCCGTGTTTTGGCCGCAGGGTGATCGAGGCGAGCGGAATTACCGGATGATCCGCCACCAGCCGGAACCGGAATTTTTGCGCGATCGTGGCTAGCACAAGCGTGGCTTCCATCAGCGCGAAGGCGTTTCCGATGCACTGGCGTGGGCCACCGCCGAAGGGGAAATAGGCGAATCGCGGCAGGCGCTTCTGCAATTCCCCGTCCCACCGCTCCGGGCGAAATGCCAGCGGCTCGTCAAACCATCGCCGGTCGCGATGCACCACCCACTGCGAGACCGACACACCGCAGCCCTTGGCTATCTTGTATCCACCAATTTCTACATCTTCGATGGCGAGACGTGGCATACCCCAGGCTGGCGGATACAGGCGCAACGATTCCGTGATCACTTTCTCGGCGTAGGGAAGCCGCGGAAGGTCTTCCATTTGCGGGCTGCGCCCCGCGAGAACAGTGTCGAGCTCGGTATGGAGTCTGGCTTCCACTTCCGGATTTTGCGCAAGCAGCCACCATGTCCAGGAAAGCGCAATCGCAGTGGTTTCATGGCCGGCAAGAAAAATGGTGATGGCTTCATCGCGCAATTGCTGGTCGTTCATGCGCGAGCCGTCTTCGTCCTGCGCTGCGAGAAGCATCGACAGGAGATCACCGGCGTCGCGCTCTGAAGCGCGTCGCTCGGCAATAATGCGGTAGATAATTCTATTGAGCCGGCGGGTGGCCAGCATGGCGCGAAGGTTGTGCCGTGTGGGAAGCCACGGCGGCGTCAGCACCACGCGGCGAAAATTCGAATTCAGCTCCATGATCGCTTCCAGGGCTTTGCCGATTTCTTTGGCTTCGTGATCGACATCGGCATCGAACAGCGTTTTCGCTACTATTTGCAGCGTCAGCCGCATCATTTCGGTGTGAACGTCGCGCGTTTCGCCGTCGCGCCAGCCAGCAATCAGTTGGTCGGCGAAGCGCACCATCGTTTCTCCGTAAGAAGCGACGCGGGCGCGATGAAACGCCGGCTGGGCCAGCCGCCGCTGGCGCAGCCAAAAATCGCCTTCGCTAGTGAGCAGCCCGTTTCCAAAGAGCCGCTTGTTGGCTTTGAGAATCCGGCCTTTGAAGAACTTGCGTGATTGCGTGACCAGCACTTCTTCGATGTGATCCGGATGGCTCAGGAAGAATACGCGATAGTTGTACGCCCGCAGCGTGACAACGTCGCCGTACTCCTTTTGCAGTTGCGTGAGATACACCAGCGGATCGCGCGTGTAGGCGCGATAGAAGCCGGCCCAGGAACGGTCCCTGGGACCGGGAGCAATCTTCGCCGCGGCTGCTCCGTTCGTCTCTTGAGATTGGCGATTCATTTTGATTGCCATCTCGCTTGCGCGCGCGCCTCCGGCGAAGGCCTTGCCGAAGAGCTCGTCGCGCCTTTTCCATTCTTGCCGAGTCCTGTGCCGTGCATCGCAGCATCCAGAATCTGCACCGTGTGAACGACAGGGATCGAACGGCCCAGCTGCGCCAGCGACGATTGTAGTTGCAACAAGCAGCCAGGATTGCCAGTGGCAACGATATCCGGATTGAGGTCGGCAACCAGACGGGCTTTGCGCTTACCCAGAGCTTCCGCGGCATCCGGCTGCACCAGATTGTAAATCCCTGCCGAGCCGCAACAGATCGGTCCTTCCGGGATTTCCACCAGTTGCAGTCCAGGAATCTGCATGAGCAGCGAGCGTGGTTGCTCCCGCACGCCCTGCGCATGTTGCAAGTGGCAGGAATCGTGAAATGCCACGCGCAAGCGCAGTTCGTGGAAAGTGGCGGCAGGCGCAAGCGTGGCCAAGACTTCCGTCACGTCCTTGCACTTGGCCGAAAATCTCCGCGCTCGCTCGGCATATTGCGGATCGTCGCGCAGCAAGTGGCCATATTCCTTGACGTTCGAGCCGCAGCCAGCCGCGTTGGTGACGATGACTTCGATGTCAGCGCCCTCGAAGACATCGATCGTCTTGCGTGCGTACCCCAGCGCCGAGGCTTCTTCGCCGGCATGGACAAGCAGCGCCCCGCAACACGATTGCGTTTGCGGCGCAACGACTTGGCATCCTTCCGCGGCAAGAACACGAACGGTCGCCGCGTTGACCTGAGAAAGATATTCGCGCTGCACGCAGCCCAGCAGCAGGCCAACGCGCAGACGTTGCTTGCCGGCAGCCGGAGTGACCTCGGCAACGGCCTCTGCGGGACTGAGCGCGGGCAACAGCGTTTCCATAGCGCGAAGGCGCTTGGGTAAGAGACCAAGCACGCCGGATTTGCGGACCAAAGTTTGCAAACCAGAGCGCTGGTAGGCCAACAGCGGCAAACGCATCAGCCGCAGCCGCGCAGGGTGCGGGAACGTCGCGAAAATCATGCGCCGGTGCAGGCGCTCGAAAAAGGAGCGCGGATAGTTGCGTTCGATTTGCGCCCGCGTAGCTTCGATTAGCTTTCCGTAATCGACCCCCGAGGGGCACGCCGTCATGCACGCCACGCATCCCAGGCAAGTATCGAAGTGCCGCACGAACTGCGGCGTCATCTGCGTGTCGCCATCCGCAGCCATCTTCATCAAGTAGATGCGCCCCCGCGGCGAATCCATCTCGTTGCCCCACAGCGCATACGTCGGGCAGGTAGGCAAGCAGAACCCGCAGTGCACACACTGCTCGATCAGCTCCGGTGCCGGCGGATGATGCGCATCGAAGGGCGAAGCACCGCTAGGTTTGGACGCCGTTGTCATGGTGAGACTCGGAGTGTACCAAGATCAGCGCAGCCATTGAACGTCGAACAATCTTAGTGGAGCAGCGAGCCTGCAACTGCGGCTACATCGTGCCCACCTGAAACCCCTACACCTTTACTTTAGAGGAGCATCGGCGGATTGGAGATCGCGGGCGTGGGCCAGGAGCTTTTTCAGTTTGCCTTCGATGGAGGCGTCGCCGATGTGCTCTTCCTGCAGGACGCCGTCGGCGTCGATCGTGAAAGTGTGCGGGATGGCGTTGACGGAGAACATGCGAGCGACGGGCCCGCTGAAGGAGCCGTCACGATATTGCGGCCAAGTCATTTCATTTTTACCGATGAACTCCTTCCATTTTTGCTCATCGGAATCGAGGCTGACGCTGAGAATCACCAGCGGCTCGCCTTGAAATTTCTTCGCCACGCGCTGAAGATGCGGCAATGCTTCGCGGCAAGGCGCGCACCAGGTAGCCCAGAAATCCAGCAAAACGACTTTACCCTGCAGATCGTCCATCGAAATCTGTTTTCCTTCCGTGGTGGTAACCGAAAATGCCGGCACCATTTTGGCGCGCGCCAATTCAGGCCGCGCGATATACCGAAGGGCGCGGCGACGGTTGGTCTGATCCACCGATTTCATCCTCGTGAATTGCTCGAACTGAGCTTTAGCTTCCTCGTCGCGATGTAATTGCGCGAGCACGAATCCGTCGGCGAATAGGGCGCCGGGAAAGTTGGGGTACGCCGCCAGCGCTTTCCCAGCTTCGTCGTGGGAGCGAGCGAAGAGCTCTTCTTTGTGTCTTTGCAGGCCCTCATCTCTCAGCACGATAGCGAGCTCATAATGCGCCACGGCGCCTTCCTTGGTGTCATGTGCCTCGGCGATCATTTCCGTCGCGGCTAGTTCGGCGGCTTTCCAGTCACCGAATTCCTTTCCGAGCTTGATCATTTGCTGCTGGCAGGCGAAACAATGGCCGCCGTCTTGTTTGTCGGCTTTCTTGAAGTCGTCGAAGGCCTCTTCCTTCTTACGCTCGTGCAGCGATTTCTGCGCTTTCTCGTAGGTCTTGCGAGCCTTTTCGTCGGTGGGGCCATCGGTCTTTTCCTGAGCCGCGGAAACGGACGCCAGCGCAAGACTCACCACGAGAAAGATGTGGGCGGGTCGCATGGGAAGCCTCCTGTCCCCTTTACCAGGTGCGTGTTGTGTTGCACATTGCTAATGTGCACCTAAGGTTCAAGGCATCTTAATGGCTGAAGCGTTTATTTCAAAGCGGCAAACAAGCGCGTCGAGCCGGTTTTCCAGCCAGGTCCGGCCAATTTGCACAAACGCCGCCTCCATGAAAGAATCCCGGCATGATCACCACAAAAACGCGCCAAATTGTCGCTATCGCGGCAATCTCCTGCTGCTTCGCCACCCTCTGCGATGCCCAAGCCACCCGCCCGGAGGGTGAGAAGCAGTTAGCTCGCGAAATCTATAAGGAAATGATCGAAACCCAATCCGGCTTCACCACCGGCGCCACCACTCCCATCGCCGAAAAAGCCGCCGCCCGCCTCAAAGCCGCGGGCTTCCCCGACTCCGACATCTTCGTCGGCGGCGCCAAGCCCACGAAACACAATCTCGTGGTCCGCTATCACGGCACCGGCGCCCGCAAGCCCATCCTGCTCCTCGCGCACATCGACGTCGTCGAAGCTAAGCGCGAAGACTGGTCCATGGACCCCTTTCAGCTCATCGAAAAAGACGGCTACTTCTATGGCCGCGGTACCGGCGACGACAAAGCGCAAGCCGCTATCTGGCTCGCCAATCTCATCCAGTACAAAAAAGAGGGCTTCAAGCCTGACCGCGATCTAATCGTCGCGCTCACCGCCGATGAAGAAGGCGGCGGCCCGTACAACGGCGTCGACTGGCTCCTCGCCAACCATCGCGACCTTATCGACGCCGATTTCTCACTGAATGAAGGCGGCTGGGGTGAAATCGTCGCCGGCAAACACGTTGCCAACTATTTGCAAGTCGCGGAAAAATATGTCGTCAATTTTCGCCTGGAAGTCCGCAACAAGGGCGGCCACAGCTCTCTGCCCGTCAAGGACAACGCCATCTACCATCTAGCCGGCGCGCTGCAGCGGCTCGGCGAATTTGCTTTCCCGCTCAAGACCAATGAAGTCACTGCCGCCTATTTCAAGCGGATGGCGGCGATCGACTCCAGCCCACTCAAAGGCGACCTTGAGAAGACCGCCTCCGGCTCGCCAGACGCCAGGCAGCGCGTCGCTGCTTCTTCTCCGGCGTACAACGCCACCCTGCGCACCACTTGCGTTGCCACCATGCTCGAAGGCGGCCACGCCTTGAACGCGCTTCCGCAACTTGCCGCCGCCAACGTCAACTGCCGCGTTCTGCCCGAAGATTCCGTCGAATACGTGAAGAGCGCCCTGCAAAAAGTAGTCGCTGACGATCAAGTCGCCGTTCAGATCATTGGCGATCCTTCGCCGGCCCTTGCCTCCGCTCTTCGTCCCGACATTCTCTCCGCCGCGCAAATCGTTACCGAGAAGCTGTGGCCCGGCGTTCCCGTGATCCCCACCATGGTCATGGGCGGCACCGACGGCCGCAGCACTCGCAAAGCCGGCATCCCCACCTACGGCATCCAGGGCATCTTCATCGACCGCGACGACGTCCGCTTCCACGGCCGCGATGAACGCATCTTCGTCCAATCCTTCTACGAAGGCCAATCCTTCCTCTACTCCCTCGTCAAATCCCTATCTACGGCAGCCCACTGACACTGATCGGGCCGTCGCCTTTTTCTTTGTAGTGGCGCAGCATGCTGCGCCAGTCCGACCGATTTTGTAGGGGCACGGCATTGCTCTTCTGTCTCAGGACAAACGTTACACCATGTATCAGGACATCCGTTACACCTGCGCAGATGTACTGGAAGGGCGGA
>Ga0137403_10000269_pt1 | contig 66551 bp, 50 predicted proteins | sample CZOMad2_1_16fung_FD_122057 | JGI IMG/M metagenome (GOLD analysis project Ga0137403, IMG submission 122057) | Vadose zone soil fungal communities from Angelo Coast Range Reserve, California, USA - CZOMad2_1_16fungal (Hybrid Assembly) | ecosystem: Environmental > Terrestrial > Soil > Vadose zone...
GCAGCAGGGCAGGTAGGGGCCGAGCCCCTGTGCCTGCCCTGCGCGGGCTCTAAGGTAGCGTCCCGGCAGCCGCGAGCCGTGTCCCTGACTTCCAGCTCCCTGCTTTCGTCCCGGATGGCACGGCTTCTGTCCCCATTTGCCCCGTTCAGTCCTGGGTGGCCCTACTTCGGTCCCCGGTTGCCCTACTTCTGTCCTGAATTACCCAATCCCCGTCCTCGGTTACCCTACATCGGTCTTCGGATACCCGATCTCTGTCTTCGATGGCCCGACTTCTGTCCCGGGTTGCCCTACTTCTGTCCTCGGTTGCTCGACTTTTCCTCTCGATGGCCCCACTTCGGCTCCCGATCTCCCTACTTTTCCTCTGAAGTCCCCTCCTTCGGATGTCCAGCTCCCCATTTCTGGCGCCGGACCCCGACCTACCGGCTCAGCCGGCAGAACTGCCGCTCCCGCAGCACCGTGCGCAGCAGCGTCTCCTCCCCCGGGAGATCGAGGCTCCGCGCATAGACAGCCAGGTCGGCCGGAACCGGCTTCCCCAGCCGCTCCTCGAAATACCAGCGCCAGAGCTCGGGGAGCGGGAGATCGCAGTCGGCCACGGCCGGGTTGTCGAGGCCGCGGGCGGCGAGGGCCGCCTGCTTGTCGCGCGAGCGTGTTTTCAGCGGGCCGTAGTCGCCGCTCGCGCGCAGCCGGTCGTGGAGATGGTGGGGCAGCTCCGCCGCCGCCAGGGAGCGCACCCGGCTCTCCAGCACCTCGTCCCGCATCAGGCGGTAGAAGCCCTCGGGCGAGAGCCCCTGCTCGGCGAGGAAGCGCGCCAGGGCCTCGGGCTCGTGGAGGCCGCGGGCGCGCCTGAAGGCGTCGGCCGTCTCTTCGATCCGGGCGGGCGGAGCGCTCAAGCCCTGGAGCCGCGCCACCTCCAGGGCGAGGGCGCGAGAGAGGGCGCGCTCCCGCTCCGCCGGATAGCGCTCGGGACCGCCGGCGTGCCGCAGCTCGTCGAGCAGGGCGTCGGGGGGCAGGGTGTCGGCGCCGGCCGCGGCGTCGAGCGGCCGCTCGGCGGCCTGGCGGCGCGCCTCCTCCCAGGCGTCGGTATGCTGGAAACGGAAGCGCACCATCTTGGGAGCCGGGTCGACCTCCCGACGCGCGGCGACGTGGGCGAGGAGGGCGCGGGCGTCACGCCCCTTCTGGTCCACCCGGCCGCCGGGGAGCCAGGCGGCGAGGGCGGCGAGATCCGCCTCGGGCACCTTGCCTTGCGCATTCTTGAGGAGCGCCGGCCAGCTCCGCTGTGGGTAGAAGGTCGACTTGGCGAGCGCCAGGAGCGCCTGCCGGGTCTGCTCCGGGGTCTCCGGTGTCTCCGGCAGCACCCCGGCCGCGACCGCCGCCTCCAGGGTGAAGCGGATGTTGACCAGGGCCTCGGAGAGCGCCCGGTAGCCCGAGGTCGCCGGGCCGTGCACCACCGTCACCTCGTCGTCGTCGGTCAGCAGGCCGTCGCGGAAGGCCTCGAACACCGCCCCCACCCCCTCCATGCCGAAGGGAGCAAGCTCCGCGGCGCGCAGCGCTCCCATGCTGGCGGCGCCGAAGACGTGGATCCCCTGGGACATCGCCCACAGGATCTCCTTGTGCCAGACCGCCGGGATCCGGCCGAAGTAGCCGTCGACGATCGCGATCGCCCACGGCCGCTCGCGGGCTGCCCGGTAGACGTCTCCCTGGGAGACCGGCGGCAGATAGACCGCGTCGAGGAGCGCCCGCCCCTCTTCCGCCGGAAGAGTGGGTCCGGTGAAGACGAAGACCGCGGGGGGGCTCATGATGCTGCCGACGCCTCCGATACCGCCGATGCCAGGGCCGCCCGGGCGCGCGTCCCCGGCTGGTAGCCGGGCACGTCGGTGAGCGGCTCCAACCCGGGGACGATCACTTTCGCCACCGGGATGCCCAGCCCCTCCTGGGTGAGGTCGACCGCCACCACCTGCCCGAGCCCCACCGCGGCCAGGCGCTCCAGAAGCCAGAGGAGGTCGTCGTCAAAGGTGTCGCTCTCCCAGCTGGGGGCCTGGCGGAAGCTGCGCCCGCCCTGGCCTTGGCGATCGCCGGCGAGATCGGCGCGCAGCCGCTCGATGACGTCGGCGTTGCGCGACACCGCGTACTGCGCCCGCGGCATGTCGTCGCGCGCGCCGGCGATCGAGGTCAGGCGGCTCTGGGCGGCTTCGGTCAGGGCGCGCAGGAGGGCCACCTCGCGGGTCGGATGGCAACCCATGCCGGCGCTCACCCCCACGGCGTAGAACGGGTCGGGGTCGCGGTCGAGGATGGCGCAGCGGAAGGCCGGGACTCCCGCGTCCGAGGTGATCTCCCAGACCGCGACGGCGATCCCGGCGCGGTCGTAGCGGTCGAGGACGGAGCGGCAGGCGGGGTCGTCGACCGTCCCCAGATCCAGCCGGGTGCGCTCCCGGGCCGCCGGGCCGCCGGCCTCCCAGAGGGTCGAGGCGTCGCGCTCGATCACCTCGCAGAGCCCGTGGCAGAGGGCCTCCAGGAGATGGTTGCCGGAGGCCAGGCCGTTCGAGGTCACCGGGAAGCAGCCGCTCCCCGGCGGCAGGGGGAGGGTGCAGTTCAGGTGAACCGTCTCATAGGGCACCCAGAGGGGCTCATCGGTGGTCAGCTCCCGCCCCTCGATCCAGAGCAGGCGCAGATCGTCCTGGAAGGCGGAGATCGAGAGCTGCGCCAGGCCGGCGACGTCGGCCAGGGCGTGGGTGTAGCGTAGCTCGTTGGCGGTCGCGAACTTGACCGGCAGGGTGATCCGCTCGGCGTGGTAGAGCTCGGTCGCCTCCATGAGCCCGGAGGCGCGCGCCGACGCCAGGTCGAGCCCCTTGCCCTGCGAGACGGAGAGCGAGCGCGCGTTGGGCCGGCAGACCATCACCACCGGAATGCCGATCGAGTCGAGCCCGGTGACGTCGGCCACCCGGGTGATCCCCAGGACCGGCAGCAGCCGGGAGAGGCGGGCGGCCGTGGCCTCGGGCGCGACCGTGCGGTGGGTCCCGGCGCGGAAAGCCTTGGGGACCGGTCCTCCCGGTCCCCAAAGCCGTCCGACGGCGACGCTCTGCGAAACGGCGATGCCTCCGCCCGTCCTACTCTTCGGCCTTGACGGCGTTGGCGTTGAACACGGTGAAGCTGATGTCGGTGCTGATCCCCGTGCAGATCCCGGCGGCCTGGGCCTCGAAATGCTCGGGCGTGATCACCCCTTCCTTGTTCTCCGCCACCAGCTTCTGGGCCTGGGCGTAGACGGGGTGATTGGGGTCCATCTTGTGCGCTTGGAGGTCGTCCTGCGTGAGGTGATAGAGCGTGCCGTCGTCACCGGCGATGATGACGTGGTTCTGCGTCGACTTGGAATCAGCCATGAGTACGAGTCCCTCCCCGGCGGCCTTCTAGCCCGCCTGGATCCATGATGAACAGGTGATGAAAAGACCATAACACAAGCGTGGAGAGGGCTCAAGGAGATTCGTTTCGGGGAATACATCGGTCAGGCGAGGACGGCGAGGAGCGTCCGCACCTCGTCGAGCTCGGCGGCGTCGGCCGGCTCGGGGAAGGTGGCGAAGGTCGGCGCCAGGACCTCGCGCGCCCGGCCGGTCTCGCCGCGCCGCTGCCGCAGGCGGGCGAGCGAGAACGCGGCGCGCAGCTCGAGCGCCCGCGAGCCGGAGGCACGGGCGAGCTCTAAGGCGCGCTCGAAGCTCGCCGCGGCCCGGGCTTCGGCCTGCGGGCTGGTCGGGGTTCCCGCCGTCTCCGCCAGGGCGAGCTCGCCGTCCAGCCGGTGGAGCTCGGGCTGCCAGAAGTAGCGGCCGCCGACCTCGGCGACCAGGGCCTGGGCGCCTTCGAGGGTGCGCCGGCCCTCCTCCAGCTGGCCGCAGCGGGCATAGGCCTCGACCAGCTGCGAGAGGAAGTTCATCTCGGACAGCCGGGAGCCGGAGGCGCGGAAGCCGGCGATGCCGTCGAGCACCCGGGCGAGCCCTGAGGCCTCCCCCTCCTCGACCTCGGCCCAGCCCAGGTGGACGTTGCCGTGCGCCGCGAGATGAAAGCCCTTCTGCTCGGCGAGGAAGAGGAGGTCGGCGGCCAAGGTGCGCACCGCGGCGCTGTCTCTCCGCAGGCCGTGCAGCCAGGCGGCCGAGGAGAGGGCGTCGGCCAGGCTGTAGGCGTGACCGCTCTCGCGCGCCTGGGCGATCGCCCGCACACAGCGCTCCCGCGCCCGCTCCGGATAGCCCAGGTGCCAGAGCGCCACCCCGGAGATGGCGAGCGAGGTCACCGCCACGTCGAGGCCGGTGATGAAGGTCGGCGAGCGGTCGCGGTCCGGAGAGTCGAGGGCGAGGCCGCGCTCGAAGTGCTCCAGAGCGGCCTGGAACTCGCCGAGGAAGAAGAGCGGCAGCCCGACCGCGAAGTGCCCCTCGAAGAGGAGCGCCCGGTCGCCCCGCCCCTCGGCCAGGCGCATCATCCGCTCCCCGAGGTCGAGGGCGGTCTGCAGCGACACCCGCACCAGATAGAAGGACCACAGGCCGCGCAGCATCCAGAAGAGCTGCGGCGCGTCGCCCATCCGCTCGCAGAGCTCCTGCGCCCGGGCGTAGTTGGCCTCGACTTCGGGCACGGCGAAACCGCGGGCGGCGACCAGGGCCGGCCCGAGCACGGTGCGCAGAGCGAGCTCCTGGCGGTCGCGCTCGGCCCCCTCGGGGAGCGCCGGGAGGAGCGCCAGGCCGCGCTCCAGGTGGCCGATCGCCTCCAGGTTGGCGGAACGCTCGCCGGCCCGCCGCCCGGCCTCCCGCCAGTAGGGGACCGCCCGGTCGCAGAGCCCGGCCTCGGTGTAGTGATGGGCGAGGATCTCGGGGCGCGCCTCGCCCGTCCCCAGGCGCCGCTCCAAGGCGGCGGCGATCCGCTGGTGGTACTGCTGCCGGGCGCTTTTCAAGAGCGAGCCGTAGGCGGCGTCCTGGATCAGGGCGTGCTTGAAGACGTAGGCGGCCTGCGGCGGCACGCCGCGCTGGTAGAGCAGCTCGGCGGCGACCAGCTGCCCGAGCTCGCGGTTCAGGGTCTCGGTGTCGAGCGAGCAGACCTCCTGCATGATCTCCCAGGTGAACTCGCGGCCGATGGCGGCCCCCAGCTGCACCACCTCGCGCACCGCCGCCAGGCGATCCAGACGCGCCATCAGCGAGTCCTGGAGCGAGGTCGGGATGGCGAGCGGCGGCAGCGGTCCGGCCAGGGCGTAGCGGTCGCCGCGCTCGACCAGGAGGCCCGAGGAGAGGACCATCTTGGTCAGCTCCTCGATGAAGAGCGGCACCCCGTCGGTCTTGACGACGATCTGGCGCAGCACCTCCAGGGGCAGCCGCTTGCCGCCGGAGACGCCCAGGACCAGGGTCTCGGCCTCGGCGTCGCTCAGGCGGTCGAGGGTGATCTGGGTGAGGTGCGCCCGCGAGCCCCAGGGCGGATCGTAGGCCGGCCGGAAGGTGAAGAGGTTGAACAGGCGGACCGTGGGACCCTGGTGGAGGAGCAGGTCGAGGAGCTCCAGGGTCGAGGGGTCGACCCAGTGCAGGTCCTCGACGATGAAGATCACCGGCTCCTCCCCCGCCATGGCGAGGAGGAGGGCGAGGAGGGTCTCGAGCGTGCGCTCCTTCTGCCGCTGGGGGGTGAGCCCCAGGGAGGCATAGCCCGCGGGCGGAGCGAACCCCAGGAGGAGGGCGAGGAGCGGCAGCGCCTCGTCGAGCGGCAGGCCGTAGCGGGTGAGCAGCTCCTGGACCTTCTCCGCCTTGGCCTCGGCGCTCTCCCCCGCCTCCAGCCGGAAGTGGTACTGGAGAAGCTCGATGATCGGGGCGAGCGCGCTCCCCTGCTGGTAGGGGGAGCAGCGGCAGATCAGCCACTGGTGGGGGTCGACGGCGGCGCGCTCCTTCAGCATCTGCACCAGCCGCGACTTGCCGATGCCGGGCTCGCCGGAGAGGAGGACGGTCTGGCCGCGCCCCGCCTTCACCCGGTCGAAGCAACGCAGGAGGACCGCCAGGTCCTGCTGCCGGCCGACCAGGGGGGTCAAGCCACGGGTCACCGCCAGCTCGAAGAGGGTGCGGACGCCGCTCTCCTGGAGCACCCGGTAGAGCTCCATGGGGCGCGACACCCCTTTCAAGATCTGCGGCCCCAGCGGCTGGCAGAGGAAGAAGCCGTGGACGAGGGGGAAGGTGGCGTCCGAGACCACCACCGTGCCGGGGTCGGCCAGGCTCTGCAGGCGGGAGGCGACGTTGGGGGCCTGCCCCAGGGCCAGCCGCTCGCGGGTGTCGCCCGCCCCCATCTGCCCGGCGACCACCGTGCCGGTATGGATGCCCACCCGCACCGCCAGCCGGAGCCCCCGCTCCGCCTCCAGCCGGCTGGAGAGCTCTTGGACGGCGGCGACGATGCCCAGCCCCGAGTGGACGGCCCGCTGCGGGTCGTCCTCGTGGGCGAGCGGGAAGCCGAAGTAGACCAGGAGGCCGTCGCCCAGGTACTGGGCGGTATGCCCTTCGAAGCGCTCGACCACCGTGGCGGCGACCGTCTGGTACTCGCGCACGACGTCGCGCAGCTCCTCGGGGTCGAGCCGCTCGGCGAGCGCCATCGAGTCGACGAGGTCGCAGAAGAGGACGGTGAGCTGGCGGCGCTCGGCCGCCGGCTCGAAGTCGCGGGTCACCGAGCGCTCGCCGGTGGCCCCCATCCCGCCGGCCAGCTCGCCGGTCGTCGGCTTCTCGACGTAGCGGGAGGTCGAGGTCGTGGGCCGCGCGCCCGTGGGCCGCCGCGGCTCGGGCTCGGGCAATGTCGCCGGTCCTGCCGCCAATCGGGCCGCGGTCTGTCCGCCGAGGGGGCTGCCGCATTCGCCGCAGAACTTGAAGCCGGCCGGGTTCTCGAACTGGCAGCGCGGGCAGGCGTTCTTGAGCGGAATGCCGCACTTGCCGCAGAACTTCATCCCCGGCGGGTTTTCGAACCAGCAGATCGCGCACTGCACGTCAGGGGTGCTCCGGGGCCTTGCTCTGGGGGCTGCTCGGCCGGTCGAGGACCAGCGTGCCGCTGGCGAACTCGCCCAGTCCCAGCCGTTCCATCAGGGCCTGGAAACGCGCCTCGTTGCGGAGGCTGTCGAAGGCCGGGTGGACGCCGATCCAGGCGAGGTCGGCGCTGCGCTCCCCGCAGGCCCGTTCGAGCCCGGCGAGCGCCGCCTCGCGCTCTCCCAGGGCGGCCTGCACGAGGGCGACCAGCGAGGGCGAGACGTAGCCTTTCTCCGCCCGGGCGCCAAGCTCCTGGAGCACCCGCCGCGCTTCTTCCTGCCGCCCGGCCACGGCGTAGGCCTGGCCCAGGGCGGCCTCCATCTCCGCCGTGCCGGGCGAGAGGGCGAGGGCGGCCTTGACCTCGGCCACCGCCTCCTCGCCGCGGCCGAGGGCGGCGTAGGTGCGGCCGAGGAAGAGATGGGCGGCGGCGAAGCGGGGGTCGATCTCCAGGGTCTGCTTGTAGGCGGCGACCGACTCCTCGTAGCAGCGGGCGTAGTACTGGAGGAGCCCGAGGCTGGCATTGATGGCGAGCGACAGCGGGTCGAGCTCGCGGGCCACTTTCAGCTCGCGCGCCGCCTCCTCGAAGCGCCCCATGGGGGTGAGGTAGTTGATGGCGTACCAGTGGTGGGCCGTGGGGTAGCGCGGGTCGAGCTCGATCGCCCGCTTGAAGTCGCGCTCGGCGTTCCCCCAGAACCAGTCGTAGACCGCCTCCAGGCAGCCGAGCGAGGTATAGACCTCGGCCGCCCGGTCGTCGATCGACAGGGCGCGGAGAGCCGCCTGCCGCGCCTTGGGCATCACCTCGGACGGCGGCGCGAAGCCGTAGACCCCGAGCAGGAGGTAGGCGTCGGCCAGGCCGGCGTAACCGCGGGCGTAGCCGGAATCGCGGTCGATCGACTGCTGGAAGTAGGTGACGCTCTTGTTGAGCCCCTCTTCCGTCCGCTTGGCCCAGTGGAAGCGCCCCTGGAGGTAGAGGTTGTAGATCTCGAAGTCGGGGGCGGTGGTGCGCGAGGGGAGGGGACCGAGCTTGTCGACCAGCTCGACCTTCAGGGTCTCGACGATGGTGCCGGCGATCTCGTCCTGGATGGCGAAGACGTCCGAGATCTCCCGGTCGTAGCGCCCGGACCACAGCTGGTAGCCCTCCGCCAGGTCGACCAGCTGGGCGGTGATGCGCAGCCGGTTCCCCGCCTTCCGCACCCCCCCTTCGAGCACGGTCTGGACGTTCAGCCGCTCGCGGATGGCCGCCAGGTCCGGCGCCTTGCCCTTGAACTGGAAGGCGGAGGTGCGCGAGGCGACCCGCAGGCCGGCGACCCGGGTGAGGAGGTGGATGAGCTCCTCGGCCATACCGTCGCAGAAGTACTCCTGGTCCCCCTCCGGGCTCATGTCGACGAACGGCAGCACGGCGATCGAGGGGCCGGGCCGCGCCGGCGGCGGGCGCAGGGAGTGGGTCCGCGACAGCTCGTCCGCCGAACCCTCGTCGAGGTCGGCGACCAGCTCGTCGACCGACCGGTAGCGCTCGTGCAGGTTCTTGGTCAGCGCCTTGCGCACGACGTGCTCGAACTGGGTGGGCAGGTCGGGGACCGCTTCGAGGAGCGGCCGGGGGTTGCCGTTCAGGATCTGATAGAGGACCGCCTGGTCGTTGCCGCCGCGGAACGGCCGCTCGCCGGAGAGCATCTCGTAGAGGACGACGCCGAGCGACCAGACGTCGGTGCGCTGGTCGACCTCCTCACCGCGGGCGTGCTCGGGCGACATGTAGTCGATCGAGCCCACCACCTTGCCGGTGTGGGTGACCCGCGCCGCGCCGGCCAGCCGGGCGATCCCGAAGTCGAGGATCTTGACCAGCCCGTCGGCGGTGAGCATGAGGTTCGACGGCTTGACGTCCCGGTGGACGATGCCGGCCCGGTGGGCGGCGGCGAGGCCGTGGGCGGCCCCCAGGGCGATCTCGACCGCCTCCGCCAGGGGCAGGCGGCCGCGCGCCAGCCGGCGCTCCAGCGTCTCCCCCTGGTAGAGGGTCATGACGATGAACAGCTGGGCGTCCTCGGTCGAGTCGATCTGGTGGATGGTGCAGGTGTTGGGATGATCCAGGGCGGAGGCCGCCTTGGCCTCCTGGAGGAAGCGCTCCCGGGCCTCGGGGTTGGCCGAGAGCTGGGGCGGCAGGAACTTCAAGGCGACCGGCCGGTCGAGCCGCAAGTCCCGTGCCTTGTAGACGATACCCATCCCCCCGCCTCCGAGCCGTTCGAGGATCCGGTAATGAGAGATGGTTTGGCCGATCATATTCTGGGCATGAGAATATACCCTACCCGGGGCCTCGCCCCTCTACCAACCTCTCCCGATCGGACCGGTATCGCCGGAGGCCCCTCACCCCCGGCCCGCAAGGCGCTACCTTTACCGGTGCCCAGATTGGCGGCGTTCTCCTCGGCCGGACCTCCGCCCGGAGATCAATCTCCGGGCGATGAGTTGCGCTGGTTGAAACCAGCTTTGCGAGACGTCAAGGTTGCCGCCTCGATCGCGGGTCCCTCCCCCCCACCGTGACGTTCCCCTGCACGCTCCCGCCCACCGCCACCCCGCCCGCCCCGGCGGCCTCCTCGAAATCAGTCCGGGCTCGCCCGCCCGCGCCAGTAGAGCGGCCGTCGCCTTACGTGCGCAACCGCGAGCACATAGACATGGTCTGGATGGATCTCGAAGGCGATCGCGTAAGGGAAACGAGCGGCTGAGGCTCTCCGGATCGGGTAGGCAGTTCCCCTCACCTGAGGCCAGAGAGCGAAGGTCTTCGGAGCAGCACCGACGCGTGAAAGAGTAGCCGTGACCTCGCCGACAAAGTCGTCCCCGAGGCCCCGTCGCTTCTCTTCGTACCAGAAGGACGCTGACCGTAATTCGGCCAACGCTTCAGGATGAAATTCGACGCGCACGCCGCTGCTCGAGCTCCGCTAGAACCTCTGCGCGCGCCGTTTCCCAATCGAGGGTCTGGACTTTCCCCTCCGCGATCTCGCGCGAACGTCTCTCCAGCTCCGGAGCCCAAGACGCGGCAACCACATCCTCGGATTCCTCAAGGCTGGAGAGCACCTCACCCGCCACGCGAGCTCTTTCCTCACGCGGTAACTCGAGCACCTGTGCAAGTAGCTCCTCGGTCGACATAAGCGAAGTATACCGCCGAAGACCTACACCTCTCCAGCAGAGGTGCCCTTGCCTATACGCTCCGCTCCCCTCTCCCGGGCGGTCGGAAGGGGCGGGCCGGGAGAGGGGCCGGGGGTGAGGGTTCAGAGATCAGAGCGAGACTGGGGCCGGCTCACAACCCGAAAACCGATAAGGTCGGGACGGTGGGCCGGGTCGTCCCAGGCGCGCGCGGCGCACCGCAAGAAGTGAAAGTCGTTCCCGGCGGCAGCCACCGGGAGGCGAACGCGCCAAAGGCCAGCGAGCCCCAGGACCACGACCAGGACGGCCACGGCAGAAGTTTCCTTGCGCATGGGCTGTCGCGATCATAGCGCAACCGGGTCGCACCGCCGTTGAGACACAAGAACCCGCCGTCGAGACCCTGTGGGAGGCGTTGAGACATAAGAACCCTGCGTGGAGACACTACGGAACGCCCTATAGACACAAGAGCCGGGCGTGGAGACACTGCGGGAGGCCGTAGAGACACTAGAAACCCGCGTGGAGACACTAGGGAACGGCGTATAGACACTAGAGTCCAGCCTTGAGACCCTACGAAACGGCCTTGAGACACAAAACTTCTGCGTTGGGACACTAGCAAACGGCGTTGAGACACTAGGAAGTCGGCTGGAGACACTACCGGTACGACTGGAGACCCTAGAAATCGAATTCTAGTGTCTCCAGACGAGTTTCTTGTGTCTCAACGGCTCTCGCTGGTGTCTCTACGCCCTTCGGTAGTGTCTCAACGCCCGCCCGTAGTGTCTCCAGCCGGATCTCTTGTGTCTCAACCGGCCGCCGTAGTGTCTACAGACCCGGCGCTTGTGTCTCCACGGCCCTCCCGAAAGCCTGGAAACCCGGCCTTAGTGTCTCCAGCGGCGAGGGAGAGAGGTCCGGCGGCCAGCTCGGGGCGCACAGGATAAGATGACAGTCTGCGCGAAGAGCCAGGAGCTCGCCATTCTCGCGAGGAGGCGGCCGCCCATGAAAGTCTTCCTTTCGCATGCCTCGGAGCAGGCCGAGGTCGCCCGGAGCATCGAGGTGGCGCTCCAGAGCGAGGGTCACTCCGTCTTCCTCGACCGCCTCGACCTGCCGCCCGGCGAATCCTTCAACGACCGGATCCGCCGGGCCATCGCCGCAAGCGATCTCTTCGTCTTCCTGATCAGTCCCGAAGCGGTGGCTGGCGGTCGCTACACCTTGACCGAGCTCGAGTTCGTCGAGGAGAAGTGGCGACACCCGTCCGGCTACGTCCTCCCGGTCATGGTCCGGGCGACCGAGCTCGGCTCTCTCCCGGCCTACCTCAAGGCGGTCACGGTCCTGGAGCCGCAAGGGAACGTCGCCGCCGACGTCGCGGCCGCGGTCGCCCGCTTTGCGAGGCCGTGGTGGCGGAGGTTCGGCGGGCGGTGGGCCACGGCCCTGGCGATCGCTCTCGTCGGGGCGGGCGCCGCGGGCTGGTGGGGATACCGGCATTGGATCACCGCCCAGGAAGTCTCCGGGTTGCTCAAGGCAGGCGGGATCGAGAGCGGCTCGGGAGACTTTGCCGCGGCGTGGGACACCCTCGGGCGAGCCGCGTCACTGGCCCCGGGAAGCCGCGACGTCGCCCTGGCCCGAGAGCGTCTGGCGATGGGCTGGCTCGACAACATCCATGGCACGTTCACCCCGATCGTGGAGAAGGTCGAGCCGGTGCTTTCGCGTTGCGCGGCCACCAACGAAGCCAGGCGGGCGGCCGACTGCCTGGCCCACCTGGGATGGGGCGACTTCCTGCGCCAGCGCGAGGGGGCCGGCGGGCTGAGCGCGGTCGAGCGCTATCGGCGCGCGATCGAGCTGGACCCGGAGAACCCGTACGCCCACGTCATGTGGGGCTTCGACATCCTCTGGCACGGCGGAGAGATCGCCGAATCCAAGGCCCATTTCGCCAAGGCGTTGGCCTCCGGGCGGGAGCGGGCGTACGTTCGGCAACTCCAGCTCTCCGCTTTCCTCCTATCCCAGGATTTCGAGCCGGAGGGGGAGGCCCTCCGAGTGCTCAACGAAATGCGCGCGCACCAGGAGACGATCGATGGCAACCGCGCAGGGCAATCCGAGACCCTGCGCCGGCACCTGTGGGACGTCTACTACGACGCGCTGATCAACCACGATCACACCGAGCAGATCCTGGCCCCCGTGCCCGCCGCGGAACACGTCGCCATCTTTCGCTGGCTGTTTCCGGACTATGCGACGTCCGAGAACAACCGGGACCTCTACCGCCGTATGCTCGCGAGGCTGGAGGAGCGAGCCGGTCCCGGCAGGAGCGGAGGAGCGAGTGGACTTCAGCCTGCCTGCTAGGGCCAGGGAGATCGCCGCCGCCGCGAGAAGGACCGTCGCCCCTTCGGGGCTACTCGCACGGTTCCCTCGGTAGCGCCAATGCGGCCGCCGACGGCAGGACCGACCGCTCCTTCCCCCGCTTGCGGATCATCAGCCGCACCGGCTTCAGAGGGTCCGGTATCGGATCCGAACCCGATCGCCCGTCCTTTCGGCAACAGCGATAAAGGGCGGAGTCACCTCGGTGAGCTCTTCGAAAAGGACTTCGAGTGTCTCCAGAGTGAAGCCGAATCGGATGTGGCCGGGTCTCAGGTAGACGATCCCCACGATGGCCTCGGCGGTCGTGATCGCCAGCCTACCGAAGTCGCTGTCGTGGGTCAGTACGACTCGATTCTCCGCGAAGGGCTCGCCGGAGGAGGTCGACGTCGCTCGCGCCGACCCACCCAGACTCCTTGACGTCGCGCACGTCGGCGCTCTGCCGACGGAGGCCGGCAACCACCTCATGGTGGATGTTCTCGTCGGCGAGCAAGCCGAGCTCGTCGAGCCTCAACGCTTGATCTCGGCCGTGATCAGGACTTCGTTCTCAAGAAAACGCGCAGCGTAGCGCAGGGCCTGCTCGACGTCCTCGGCCGCGAGGTGCGGGTAAGCCCTCAGGATCTCCTCTCGGCTGGCGCCCTCGGCCACCAACTCCAGGAGGAACTCGACGCTGATTCTGGTCCCCTTGACGCAGGGTTTACCACCCAGGATGGTGGGATCCGAGACGATGCGATCGAACATCACGAGTCCTCTCTCGACGCGGAGTCCAGCCAGGGCGCCCATCAAGGGGTAGCATACCTCTCGGGGCGACAGACCGGGAGACCCTACCGCTCCTTCCCCCGCTTGCGGATCACCAGCCGCACCGGCACCCCCGGCAGGTCCAGCTCCTCGCGCAGCCGGTTCTCCAGGTAGCGCCGGTAGTGGGAGTTCTTGGGCAGGGTGCGGTTGGCGAAGAGCATGAAGGTGGGCGGGGCGGTCGACACCTGGGTGGCGTAGTACATCTTCCAGGGGTGCCCGCCCTCGGAGGGGGGGTGGACGCGGGTGGTGGCGGCCTCGAACAGGCGGTTGACCTCGCCGGTGGTGAGCCGGGTGTGGTAGGCCTGGAGGGCGTGGTCCAGGTGGCCGAAGACTTTCTCCACCCCGCGGCCGGAGAGGGCCGAGAGGTTGACCCGCGGCGGCGAGGCGAGGAGCTGGTCGAGCCGCTCCCAGGAGAGCTCCAGGGCCTCCCGCGTCTCGGCGTCCAGCAGGTCCCACTTGTTGACCGCCACCACCGCCGCCCTCCCGAGCTCCCAGATCGAGCCGGCGATCGCCATGTCGCCGCTGGTCACCCCCGCCGCGGCGTCGACCACCAGGACGGCGACCTCGGCGCGCTCGATCTGGCGCCGCGCCATCATCACCGCCAGGTCCTCGGGCGTCCCCGTGGTCTGGCTCCGCCTCCGTATGCCGGCGGTGTCGATGAGGAGATAGGAGCGGTCGCCGCGGGTGATCAGGGTGTCGACCGGGTCGCGGGTGGTCCCCGCCTGGGGGGAGACGAGGGAGCGCGGCTGGCCGACGATGCGGTTGAGGAGCGACGACTTGCCGACGTTCGGCCGGCCGACGATGGCGATCGGCGGCGCCTCCGGCCGCGGCTCGACCGCCCGCGCCGGCAGGGCGGCGGCGATCGCCTCCCAGAGGTCGTGGACGCCGCCCCCGTGCTCGGCCGAGATCAGGAGCTGCGGATCGACCCCCAGCTGGTAGAACTCCGGGAAGCGCCGCCGCGCCTCGGCCGTATCCCCCTTGTTGACCACCAGGACGGCGGGCTTGCCGGCCCGCCGGAACTCGCCCCACACTGCCTCGTCGGCCGACACCAGCCCCTGCCGGCCGTCGACGACGAGGAGCAGGAGGTCGCTCTCGGCGACCGCCAGGAGCACCTGCTCGTTCAAGCCCAGGGGGTCGTCCCCCGGCACCAGGCCGCCGGTGTCGATGAGCTGCACCGGCCGGTCGTCGTCCAGCTGGCCGAGACCGGTGATGCGGTCGCGGGTCACCCCGGGCAGGTCGTGGACGATCGCCTGCCGGCGGCCGAGGAGGCGATTGAACAGGGTCGACTTGCCGACGTTCGGCCGGCCGACGATGGCGACCGTGGGGGTGAGCGCCCCCCAGGCGGCGAGCGGTGCCTCGGCGCTCATCGCCGCTTCCCCGCGGCACGCTCGCGCCGGGGCTCCTTCCTGGCGGCGGAGCGGACCGGGTCCCCCCGGCGGGCGGGCGGTGGGGGCATGCCCACCAGTTGGAGGTCGAGGCCGCGGTGGCGCAGGTCGGCCCCCACGAGATCGACCTCCACCGCGTCGGCGAGCTGGAAGACCCGGCCGTGCCGCTCCCCCACCAGGCGGTGGGCGTCGGCCTCGTAAAGGTAGTAGTCGTCCCCCAGGGTGCGGATCGGCACCAGCCCGTCCACGTAATAGCGTTCGAGCTGAACGAAGAGGCCGAACGGCTGGACGCCGGTGATCCGGCCCTGGAAGCGCTCCCCCACCCGGTCGGCCAGGAAGCGCACCTTCTTCCACTGCAGGAGGTCGCGCTCCGACTGCTCGGAGCGCTTCTCCGTGGTGCTGGTGTGGGTCGCCATGGCGGGCAGGCGCTCGACGAGGCCGGTCGCCGCCGCCTCGGCCTCGGCCCGGCCGGCGAGCAGGGCTTTGAGACGCCGGTGGACGACGAGGTCCGGATAGCGCCGGATGGGCGAGGTGAAGTGGGTGTAGTAGCGCGAGGCCAGGGCGTAGTGACCGCGGCACTCGGGATCGTAGAAGGCGCGCTGCATGGTGCGCAGGACGACCGAGGAGATGAAATGCTCCTCGGGCTTGCCGGCGACCGCCTTCAGCACCCCCTGGAGGACGTCGGGGTGGAGGTCGACGAGCTCGGCCGGGAGGGTGATCCCGAAGCGGGCAAGGAGCTCCGCGAGGTCGGCCAGCCGCTCCGGGCTGGGGACGTCGTGGACCCGAAAGAGGGCCGGGCACTCCCTGGAGACCAGCTCGAAGGCGACCGCCTCGTTGGCGGCGATCATGCACTCCTCGACGATCCGGTGGGCGACGTTTCGCTCCTCGGGGAGGACGCCGACCATCGTGCCGTCGGTGTCGAGGACCACGTCCCCCTCGGGGAGGTCGAAGTCGATCGAGCCGCGCTCGTCGCGCACCCGGTGGAGGACCTCCATCAGCCGGCGCAGCTCGACGAGGCGGGGCAGGACCTCCCCGTACTCCGCCGCGTCCCCCGGCTGTGGCGCCTCGAGCACCCGGCGCACCTCGTTGTAGGTCAGCCGGCGGGCGCTCTCGATCACCGTCTCGGCGAAGCGCCGGCCGAGCACCCGGCCGTCCTCGGCCAGGTCCAGGAAGACCGAGAGGGTGAGCCGGGGAGCGTGGGGGACGAGCGAGCAGAGGCCGTTGCTCAGCCGCTCCGGCAGCATGGGGATGGCCCGCTCCGGGTAGTAGACGCTGGTGCCGCGGTGGTAGGCCTCGCGGTCGAGCGTGCCGCCCTCGGACACGTAGTGGCCGACGTCGGCGATGTGGACGCCCAGGCGGTAGCCGCCGCCGGCCAAGCGGGCGATCGAGAGCGCGTCGTCGAAATCGCGCGCGCTCTCCCCGTCGATGGTGACGACGACCTCGCCGCGGAGATCCTCCCGGCCGGCGAAGTCCACCGGCCCGGGCTGGGTGGGAAGGACCTCCGCGGCGGCGAGGACGGCCGCCGGGAAGGCGTCGGGGATGCCGTAATGGCGGAGCACGACGAGCACGTCCACCCCCGGCGCCTCGGGGACGCCGAGCACCTCGACCACCCGCGCCCGCGGCTCCTTGGGCGCCCGGCGCTCGACGGCGGCGACGACGAAACAGCCGGTCGGCAGGTCGTCCGCCCCGGTGAGCTCCAGATCGAGCGGCACCCGGGCGTCGAACGGGGCGAGCGTCCGCCCCCCCTCCTCGCGGTCCTCGACCGTGCCGACCAGGGTCGGGTAGCGCTCGGTGATCACCCGCACCACCGAGACCTCGGGGAGGCGCCGGCCGCCGCCCGTTCGCTTGTGGGCGAGGAGACGGACGAGCACCGTGTCGCCGTCCAGCGCCCCCTTCAAGTGCCGTCGCGGGACGAAGAACGCGGGCTCCAGGAGCCCACCGGGGGACCGGGTCTTGAGCAGGGCGTCGCCGCCCTCCAGCCGCTCGATCGTGCCGGTCTTCATCCCGGTCTGCCCCACCGCCACCCACCGCCCGTCGGACTCGAAGGCCCGGCCCGCGGCGGTGAGCCCGGCGAGGGCGCGGGCGATCTCCTCCTCCGTCCCGCCGGCTTCCGCGGTCAGCAGCTCCGGCAGGCTGAGCCCGCGCCGGCCGGCCGCTTCGAGCGCTAGAAGGGCGCGCTCGGCTCGCTTTTCATCGGCCCCTGGCAGGGCCCCTACGACTCCATTTGACACGTCGTCCCTCTCTCCCTAGAATCACCCCCGCGCGAAAGTGGCGGAACTGGTAGACGCGCAAGTCTCAGAAGCTTGTGGCCGCAAGGTCGTGGGGGTTCGAGTCCCCCCTTTCGCACCAACCCCACCGCAGAAGCTTACACGAACGCGACGCGGCCCCGGCATCGACTGCCGGGGCCGAGGTCTCGTCCAGGTTGCGAGCGCCCGCACTTACGGTGCAAATGCCGTATTGTCCAACCCGCCGCAGAGCTTGCCCGCCGTGCTCTGGTAGCTCTTCGTCGCCCCGTTCTGCGTATCGGTCACCTGGAGGGTGTAGGGGAGATCGGAGAGCGCGCCGTAGAAGAAGACCACGCGGTCCGGGAACGGCACCACCTTGGTCATCAGCTCGACGTTCGAGCGGTCGGTGAAGAAGAAGGTCCCCACCAGGTTCGAGAGCGCGTTGGCGCCGCCCTGGCCGCTCGTGCCGTTGCCCGGGTTGCTCCAGCTGACCCGCACGGCGAAGCGCCCATTCAGGAGACAGAGGGTGTTGGCGTCCGCCCGGCAGGAGCCCGAGGCGCGGCCGGCGAGCGTCGCCAGCTTGCCGCTCGCCGCGCCCGCCCCCGCCGATATCGAGGAGCCCAGGAAGCTCTGGTCGATGCCGCCGCAGTCGCCCGAGGTGTTGCCATAGGTCTTGACCGTGCCGGTCTGGACGTCGGTCACCGTCAGGGTGAAGTGGAGGTTGGTGAGCTCGCCGTAGAAGACCTTGATGGCAGTGCCGAAATCCAGCACCTTGATCAGCAGCTCGATGTTGGCCGGATCGCCGAAGGAGAAGTAGCCGGTGACGTCGGTCGCCGAGATCGCCCTCCCGACGCCCGCCGAGCCGTCGAACTGGTTCTGCCAGGCGAGTTGCACGTTGAAGCGGCCGCCCAGGAGACAGAGGGTCTGCGCGTCGGCCCGGCAGCGGCCGCCGGTCGTCGGAGCGTTCGGCGCGTAGAGGTAGTGGATCGCCGCCAGGTCATCGCTGTTGAAGCGCGCCCCCCGCCCGTCGTCGTGGACGAAGGCGTACATCAGGGCGTCCCTCAGGATCGGGTTGGGCTCGTTGCGCGCCTCGCTCGAATGGCCGAGCCCCAGGGTGTGGCCGAGCTCGTGGCCGAACAGCTCCTCGGCCGCCTTCTGCGGCGACCGGCTGGCCTGGAAGAAGCAGTCGATCCCGTCGTTGGTGACGATGTCCCCACCCTGGATGACGATGAACGTCTTGCCGGCGAAGCGGCCGGTGGTCGTCGAATCGAACCAGGGACCGCCGACGGCCAGGGTGCCGCCCGAGGAGCAGTCGTAGCTGCCCGAGATCTCCCGGTTGGGGTCGCTGAAGAGGATGGTATTGACGTCGTCGAAGTTCTTCAATCCGCCGGAAGCCGTGGTCTTGCCGCCGTAGAGGTAGCGGATCGGCGTCGTGGGCTCGTTGGTCCAGGCGGCAAGAGCGGTCTGGAACTCCGCGAAGCCGCCGTCGGCCAAGCCGGCCTGGCCGCTCGAATGGGCGAAGAAGGTGACGCTCCCGCCGCTGTCGAAATCGAACCAGCGCAGGTTGAGGCCGGTGTCGGTATCGGTAAAGAGAGTGAATTTCTCGCGCAGGCTCTTCAAGGTCCCCGCCGGCAGCTGGAGGAAGTAGTCGGGCGCCCGCCGGTTGCCGTTCGCCCGGTCGGCCAGCCATTCGACGAAGCGCGCGGCGTCGCGCGGCTCGTCCGTCGAGGTGCCGCTCGCCAGCTTGCCGCCCGGCAGCAGGCGGACCTCGGAGGCCTGGGACAGGTCCCGCAGGGCGATCGGCCGGCCGGCCTCGTCCAGCTCGTGGAAGGCGCCGAGCATCAGGTGGAGGATGCCGTAGGAGCCATCCGCCCGTTCCTTCAGGAAGAGCAGAGCGCGCTCCCCCTCGTGGAAGACCGGGGCGCCCCAGATCTTCAGGCCCCGCCCATTGGGACCCACCCCGCCGAGCACCCGCACGACGACCGAGCTGCCGGCCGTATACCCCTTGACCAGGCGCTCGACGTCGACCTGGTAGTCGGTGGACGGCCCGGTCGGCGCCGGTTCGACCGAAGCGACGCGGACCTCGGCGATCACCGAGGCCTGGTCGGCCAGGTGCTCGTCCGAGACCATGACGTAGGAGGTGGCGGCCACGGGTGCGACGGCGGCGAGGAGCAGCAGCCCGAGAAGGGGGAGCGCGCGGCGGACCGTGAGGGCGGGGCTTGACATGGTCTTGTCCTCAAGGGGGTACGGCAGACTTTTAAGCCTCAGGCCGGGGCCTGCATAGAGACTATGTCATTATAACAAAGACTGGGCGGTGGCAACAGGGTGCCCGGGGCCCGTCCACCGCCCAGCCCTATCGCTATGGCGTGGTCTTGAGCTGCTCCAAGCGAGCCGCCAGCTCCTCGATCCGAGCCCTGAGCGTGGCAATCTCCGCGTCCCGAGCGGCCAGCTCGAGATGAAGGCCCTGGATTGCGGCCAGCGCGACGCCGGCGCTGTCCGTCACCGAGATGCCCTTGTCGTCGTTCCCCACCTGGAAGGCCGCAAAGAAGTCCTCCGACATCGGACCGACGTGTCGTACCCCCGGGTCGGCCTTGTAGTGCCAGCTCGTAATAGGGAGGTCGAGCACTCGCCGTAACACGTCGCGCGAATCGACGGGCCTGAGCTCCTCCTTGATCGTGCGGCTCGATCCCTGGGTCAGGGTTCCCGCGATCGTCAGGTTGCCGGCCTGCGTGAGCACGAACTCATTCGTGGCGTCGCCGACGTCGGAAAGGATCAAATTGGCGTTGGAGTTGATCAAGGCCCAGGTCACACCGGTGCCGCCGAAGGCGCTCGTGTCGTTGAGGTCGACCTCAATGCCACCTTTGTTCTTGAGGGTGGCAAGGACCCGATACGCCGCGGTGCCAGAGGCCTCCTCGACCAGCAACCGGGTCGTGCCGTCCGTCCGCCGCACGTGCAGAGAGTTGCTGGGGGTGGCGGTGCCGATGCCGACGTTGCCGCTGCTGCTCACCGCGAGAGAGTTGTCCGGAGCGCCGCCGGCCAGAGTGAAGGGGACCGTTCCGTTCTCGACGTCGGTGATGGAGAACTGGGCCGCAGAGGGGTTGGTCTCCAGCGCCCAGTCATGGGGCTGAATGCCGTCTTCAATGTCCCCGGTGTCGTCGAACAGGACGCCGGGACGGAACGACTTCAGCTTGAGCGGGAAACTAGCGTCGACATCGCCCGAGTTGTTGCACCCCTCGCCGATACAGGCGTGTCCATGGACCACCAACTTGCCGCTTTCAATGATGTCTTTGGCGGTAATGTTGTGGAGAGGGGGGAAAGGAGTGTCTGCGCCGGAGCCCGCGGGCGCCGCCTCGAAGCTCCCTTCGTGGACGGAGAAACGGCCCGCCAGAGTGAGCGGACGCTTCGCCAGCTTGGCTGTTCCCCCAGCTCTTGGAATCCCCTGCAGCTCCCAGGTGTAGCTGCCGTCCGGCAGCCGGTCTCCATCCGCCATGAGGAGACCGAGAGAAGGAGTCGTACCCGCCTCGAACGGACGCCGGATCAAGAGGTCGCCAGGACCCGCGACGGTCAGCACCCAACGCTCGGCGTCGAACGTGGGGAGCCAGTCGATGTGCGTCGGCATCACGTTCATCTCCGCTGGGGGATTCGGGGGCGGCATCACCGTGGCGGCGGTGGCCGGGATCGCCACGATCCCGGCGAGGACCATCGTCAGGAGCACAGAAATCGTCCGCTTGCTCATCTGTCTCTCCTCCTTTCGGTTCACCTCACACAGAACATCTATAATTATACATCTAAAGAATAAGCATGACACTGATCCGCGGCAGCGGAGGCAGCGGTCGCCGCGCTGGCGGATCCACTCCGCGTCTGGTAGTGTCTCGCCCACTGCGATCGACCGCCCCTCGTGGCCTGCCCTCCGCTGCGATGACCTCATCAAAATTTGCGAGTGACTACGACCTCGGCACACGGCGGGCCGTCACCCCGCGGGGCCGCGGCTTCGAGCTGGTCGTCACGCCGCGCTACGAGCAGCACTACCTGGAGCAGAGCTACGAGGCGCTCTCGGCCGACCTGACCGTCAATCTCCTCCACGGGCGGGAGCTGTTCGTCGACGTCGGCGCGCACTGCGGGTTCTTCAGCCTGCTCGCCGCCACCGCTCACCCTGGTCTCCAGGTGGTGGCGCTCGAACCGGTCGACGAAAACCACCAGCTCCTCGTCGAGGGCATCCGGCGCAACGGCGTCGAAGGCAGGGTCGAGGCGGTGCGAGCCGCGGCGTCGGATCTCCCGGGCACGGGGCGCTTCTGCATTGCCGAGGCCTCGGACAACTGCAGCTTCTACCCGCACGTCGCGGCGGCCCCCCTGCGCACGGAGGAGGTCGCGACGGTAACCCTGGACTCCCTGCTCGCCGGCCGGCGGGGGATCGAGCGGGCGGTGATCAAAATCGACACCGACGGCCATGAGCTGGCGGTCCTCGCGGGGCTCGCGGACACCCTCCACGCGGCCGAGGATCTACGCCTGTTGGTCGAGCTCAATCCTGCGATGCAGCGGCAGGCCGGCCATGCCCCCGAGGATCTGCTGGCGGAGCTCCAGCGGCTCGGCTTCGAGATCTTCCTCCTCGACGACTGGGAGCGCCGGTTCTTCCGCCTGCGCCAGCCGGCCGACTGGAAGAGGGGCTGCCGCGAGGACGCCTACGCGAACCTCTACTGCGTTCCGCACGAGCGGGCGCTCAGCGTCGCGATCTTCTCCCATTCGAGCGGCCTGCAGGGTGCGGAGCGCTCGCTCTTCGGTTCCGTCCGCATGCTCGTCCAGGATCAGGGAGCCGTCTGCACGGTGCTCCTCCCCGGCCCGGGACCGCTCCAGGAGCGGCTGGAGTCGCTGGGGGCAGCGACCCTCTGTGCCGAGCTCCCCTGGTGGTGCGATTGGAGCCCGATGTCCGCGGAGGTGGTGCGCTACCGCGAGGAGCGCGGCCTCGCGGCGCTGCGCCTGGACGTGCTGCCGCGCCTCCAGCAGGCCGACCCCGACGTGGTCGCGACCAACACCCTGACCCTGGCCTGGGGCGCGGTGGCGGCCGCGGCGCTCGGCCGACCCCACGTCTGGCGGGTCCACGAGTACGGCGAGCTCGACCACCGGCTCGCCTTCTTCGCGCCGTTCGACCAGGTCCTGCGCTCGGTCGTCGCCTCGTCGAACCTCGTCGTCACCCCTTCCGAAGCGCTGCGCCGGACCCTCTTCCCGGACCTCCACCCGGCCCGCGGTCGCACCCTCGGCCCCTGGGTGGAGCCGCCGCCGGACGGTTTCACCGCCGCCCCGGCTGCCCTGCCGCGAGGCCGGGCGCGCCTGGGTATCCTCGCCTCCCTGGTGCCGGGCAAGGACCAGGCCACGGCGGTGCGCGCCCTGGCCGAGCTGACGCGCCGCGGCTACGACGCCGAGTTGGTGCTGGCGGGGCATGCGAACGCGGAATACGGCCGGTACCTCTCAGACCTCGCCGCCGAGCTCGGGTTGGCCGAGCGGGTCCTCCTGCCGGGCTTCTCCGACGACCCCTACCCGCTCCTCGCGAGCCTCGACGTCCTCGTCATGAGCGCGCCGCACGAGGCCTTCGGCCGCACCGGGATCGAGGCGGCGCGGGTGGGCAGGCCGGTGGTGATGGCGGCCAGCAGCGGCGCGGCGGAGATCCTGGAGGACGGCAGGGACGCCCTGTGGTTCGAGCCCGGCAATGCGGCGGACCTAGCCGCCAAGCTCGTGGCGCTGCTCGCGGACCCCAGGCTGGGCCGGCAGCTCGCCGCCAGCGCCGGCCGGACGGTGGCGGCGTGTCTGTCACGAGCTCGGCTGAGCGCTCTCGAAGTGGAGGTCCTGAAGGAGCTGCGCGGCGCGCCGAACCCCCTGCGCCGCGATCCCGTCGACACCCTCGTGGCAACCCTCGCCGCCCGGGGGGAGACCTAGCCGGCTTCGCGCAACCGGTAGTAGTCGTCCACCATCTCCGCCGCCGGCCGGGTCCTCCGGATTCGCAGGTGCCGGGACATGTCCTTGAGCGACGGCCGGGAGCGATCGAGGCCCACCACGAGGTCCAGGCATTCGTCGTCGGTGTCGAAGAGGAGCCCGCTCCGGCCGGGCTCGACCCTCTCCGCGAAGGCCCCGAGGCGACGGGCGACGGCCGGGATGGCGCGCAGGAAGACTTCCGACAGGGTGAAGCTGTAGGTTTCCGGCACCAGGGAGAGGAAGAGAGCCAGGTCGGGCCGCAGGCGGCCGAGCCAGCCGGTCAGCTCCTCGGGACGGTACTCCTCGATCACCCGCACCCGTGCCAGGTCGCCAAACTCGGCGCCGGCCGGCCCCGTCCCCAGGAGTGTGACGTCGGCGATCAGCCGCAGCTTCGGCAGGAGCGCCCGCAGACTCGAGAGCCCCTTGTAGGCATTGAGGCGGCCCAGGTGCAGGAGATGGAGCCGGCGATCCGGAGCGGCGCCGCCGAAGCAGTCGCCAGCTTCCCCGTCGATCCCATGCTCGACGACGGAGAGAGGCAGCGCCGCGAACCGCGGGTCGATCTGCCGCAGGGCGGTACGGACCCCCTCCAGGGGACAGACATGGGACGGGCGACAGAGCGCGAGGTGCTCGAAGTACCGTTCGCGCAATCGCATCCAGTAGTCGGTCGGATTGTCCCGGAAGAGGGCGGCGTAGGGGTTCTCGGCCAGGCAGCGGTCGAGGTGCTCGGCCCGGCAGGTGCGGCAGGGCGAACCGAAGTAGAGGTTGAGCGCCGGACAGAAGGGAAAGAAGTCGTGGTGCACGAGGGTCGTGGGCCGGCCCGAGGCCAGGGCGTCCAGGGAGTGGCCGATCAGGCTGGAGACGTAGAGGTGCTCGATCCGGTGCTCCTCGACCACGGCGTGGAGAACGGCGGCGTACTCCGCATGGGCGAGAGCGATCTCGCAGATCGCGTCCTGCAAGGCCCAACGCGCGATCTCCTCCCCCGTCGCGGCCTCCCACAGGACGAGCTCCAGACCGTAGGCGTCGCGGGTCCCCGCCGAGGCGAGCACCAGGTTCCGGGAATGGCGGTCGGCGGCGGCGAACAGCCGCACCCAGCGGTCCAGGCCTCCCCCCCAGCCGTGGAGGAGATGGAGGTTCGTCGGGCGGGGATCGGTTCCCGGGCGCATCGACCGCTACCGCGAGCCCTGGCGACCGAGCCGCTTGAGCAGGCGGCCGAGGCCCCGTATCGGGGAGCTCAGCCGCCAGGAGGTGGAGCTCTCGAACTCCTGCCGCTGGCGGGCGAGAGCGCGGAGGAGCTCGTCGCGGCGGGCGCGCTCCTGGTCGAGAACGGCGGCCAGCCGGCTCGCGCGCTCCAATGCCTCCGCCAGCAGCCGGGTACAGGTGTCGAGCGCCGCGCTGCGTTCGTCTTGCAGCCGCGTCTTCTCCCGTTCCAGCTCGGCGACGAGCTCCAGGCTGCCGTGGAGCAGCCGGCGCTCCTCGAAGCGGGCCGACGTGGCCAAGGCGCGCAGCGACTCCGCCAGCTCGCAGAGCGTCGTCGAGGTGACCTCCGGGCTGTCAGCTGGCCCGGGCATCGGTCAGGAGGTCTCGCAGCTCGGGATATTCCTGCGGCGCCTGGTGCTCGAACCAGAAGCGGTAGCTGCCGCGGCCGTCGGCCAGGAACGGGTCCGGGAAGGCGCGCTCCACGTCGGGTCGCTGCCGGTAGAGGAGGCGGTGGATCGGCAGGATGGGAAAGCCGTCCGAGAAGCAACCGAGCCGCCAGTCGGCCGCGACCGGCGCGAGCGCCCGCGACCGGCGGCGGTACCACTCCGCCAGCATCGAGAGCGCCCGGTTGTCCGGCGCATATTTGCCCAGCATGGCGTCATGCGCGCCGCTGTCGAATCCCGTGAAGTGATAAAAGCCGAGGGGACTGCCGTCGACGGTGAACCCACGGTCGAAATTCCCCGCCACCCGGCGCTGGCTCAAATTCCAGGGCGCCACGTTGAAGCGGGTGTCGCGCAGGATCGTCAGCTCGCTGAAATAGCAGGGCGCGAAGTCCATCCACTTCTGGTCCGTGAAGAGGCCGGTCTCGGGCTCCGCCCGGCAGAACCGGGCCAGCCGGTCTCTCCACCAGGCGACGAACCGCCAGCCTTCCGCCGTGTTGCGGACGCCGACGAAGCCCAGGTTGAAGACGCCGTGCCGCAGGGCGCAGATCTCGTTGTCGAGGATCGCGTCGAGCTCTGTCTCCGGTTGCAGCAGGTGGGGGGTGAGGACGATCGAGCTCTCCAGGAGGCTCGCGATCAGGTCGTCCAGGCGCGAGAACAGCACGATGTCGGGATCGAAGTAGAGCACCGCCTCGGTGTCCGGTAGCGCCAGGAGCCGCTCCAGGGCCCGGCCCTTGATCGCCGTGCACAGCTCGACCGTCGAATGGGAGAAAAGCCAGGCGGGATCGTCATGCGCGAGATCGGTCAGGGAGAGGATCGAGTCGACCCCCAGGGTTGCCGCGTCGGTCGAGAACGGCGTCAGGTCCGCCAGGACGACGTGCAGAGCGAGCTCGGGATGGTGCTTCTTGAGGGAAAAGAGGAGCGTGCGCACCTTTCCCAGATAGTTGGGAGCCGCGGAGGTGAAGACGCGAATCATCGTCGGGCTGCCCGGCTTCGCAATGTGACGGCGGATCAACTCTAGCTGCCTGTTTCTATCAGACTTCCGGTCCGCGCGACAAGATCCTGCCGCGAGAGCCGCCCTGGGGCGGCCTCAGCCCGGCCCCGGCCTCTCGATGCTCCCCTCGCCGACGAGCCGTCCGAGCTTCCCGTCGGCGAGCCGCGCATAGGCGGTGAAGAGGTGCCGGCCGGGCGCCACCCGGCGGAGCGGCAGCCAGAGGACCCAGCCGCTCGTGGCGAGCCGCGGGTTCCTCGTCCCGACCGCGACGTCGGGTCGCTCCCGGAAGACGTGGGCGGCCGGAGACACCGGTCGCCCGCCGTCGAGCACGATCACGGCCTCGGCTGGAGCGCCGGTCCGGGGATCGTAGGCCCAGCCGAAGAGGTACACGCCGCTGTCGTCGAGCTTGACGATGTCGAGGTTGCCACAGATGAGGTCGCGGGCCACCCTCGTCCCGTCGAACCCGGCCAGCGCCGGGGGGGCGGCCCGCGCGATGGCGGCCGGCGGGAACCTCGTCCGCCACCAGGCGGGCGGCGCCGTCCCGGCTCCGGACGGGGTCGGACCGGGGGGGAGCCCCTGTCCCAGCAGGGGTAGGGCGACGGCGCACGCCCCCAAGCATCGCCGTGCCTGCCGGAGGCCCCTCCAGCCTTCCACCCTCGCCGTTTCTCTCCCGTATCGCATCGTCGACATCGCTACTTGACGTAACCCAGGGCGCGCAGGTTCTCGCGCAGGCCAGAGCCCAGTCGCGCCACCTCGACCGGCAGCGCCGGGAGCGCCAGCCGTCGCGCCGTCGCCTGCCAGGCCCGCAACGCGGCCTGCAACTGCCGCGCGACCTCCGGCTCACGCCCGAACCGATCGTCGTCCTCCGCCGGATCCTCCCGCAGGTCGTAGAGGCGGAACCGCAGCCCTTCCGGGTCCTCTCCGTGATAGGTAAGCTTCCACTCTCCGCGGACCAGGGCGGCGCCGGTACCAAATTCGCTGGGCACCGCCCGGCCGGCCAGCCGGGAGCCCGCGCCAGGAGCGAGGAGGTTCACCCCCGGCACGCGACCGGCGGGCCGTGACCCCGGCTCCGCCAGGGCGAGAAGGGTGGGAACGACGTCGAGGAGCGACACCGGTGCGACCTCGCGCCGCCCGGCGGGGATACCCGGACCGCGGAGGATCATCGGCACGCGGGTGAGCTCCTCGTAGAGCCAGTTGCGGTGGCCGACGAAACGGTGCTCGAAGAAGGCCTCGCCGTGATCCGAGACGACCAGGATCACCGTCTGGTCGAGGTCGACCAGGGTCCCAAGCTGCGCGAGGAACCTGCCGAGCTCGCGATCGGCGTAGGCGACCGCTCCCCGGTAGGCCAGCGCCAGGTCCGCGAGGAGCTGCGGCGAGCCTTCCTCCCCCTCGTTGATCGAGCGCAGGAGGAAATTGTTGACGTTCTCTGCCGGGCGCTTCTCCCCGAGCACCCACTCGGGGGGCCGGTAGGGCTGGTGGGGATCGACGACGTGGACATAGAGGAAAAGCGGACGCCGGCGGTCGCGGGACTCGGTCAGCCGGCGCAGGGCCAGCCTGTGGACCTCCCCTGCCGCGGGGTTGGCGGTCACCGCGGCCGGCTCCCAGGTCGACCCGACCTGGTCGGGAAAAGGAGGCCAGTCATAGGTCTCGAAGCCCTGATCGAAATGGAGAGAGGGCAGGACGTGACCGTTGGCGATCACCCCCGCCGTCTGGTAGCCGAGCAGGCGGAAGCGCTCCGCCAGGGTGAGAGCGCTCTCCGGTAGGGAGAACGCCTCGCTGCCGACCTGGTGGGCCGACACCGGGAGCCCCGAGAACAGGGACGCCACCGCCGGTCGGGTCCAGGAGGAGGTCGAGTAGGCGCGCTCGAAGAGGACGCCGCCCCCCGCTAGGCGGTCGAGCGTGGGCGTCGGTCCCGGCCCCCCATAGCTGCCGAGGACGTCCGGCCGCAGCGTGTCGATGAGATAGACGAGGACGTTCGGCGCCCCCCGCCGGGGCTCGACCCGCCAGGCGGGGGGCTCGCCTCCCCGGGTGCGGCCGACCAGGTCGGCCCGCTTCCAGGTGACGGGCGAGTTGGGGCTGACGCGCAGCATCCGGACCTCCCCCGGAGGCGCGCCGAGATCCACCGTGACCGACAGCTCGCGGCTCCCGGTGGAAAACGGAATGGTGCGCAGCAACTCGCCCGGCTCGCCGGCGCGGTGGGACCATACTTCGAGCGCCGCCGGATGGGGAGCGATACCCGGCTCCGCGGGCTGCCAGGCCAGGCGGAGCCGCGCCGCGACGGGCAGCCGCACCGCCGCTTCGACGCAGCCGGACGACGTCGGCGGCAGGAGACTCAGGGTCCGTTCCTCGCCGAATCCCCGGCAGGCGAGGCCCGGCAGGAGGGCGAGGAGCACGTAGAGACGGATTCGCGCGAGCATGTCACCGCGGCGAGGGTCGGGCGGGACCGCCGATCCTGGGGTTGACGGCGGGGAAGAATACCACGCTTGACTCCCTCCTGGGACCGGCGCTATCGTCCATCCCTCCTTGGTGATCGCGCGGCAGCGGAAGGTGCTGGGGCGGGCGCTCCTCACGCTCTTGGCGCTGGGGCTCGCTCTCGCGCTGGGCGAAGCGCTGCTGCGGGCCTACGAGCGGCGCTCGCTCGCGCTCGCGACCCGCTTGAACGCCGACCCGATCGACCTCGCCGGGCTGAAGCTCAACGACACCACGATCTCGCGCCGCAAGCCGGCGGGCGAGTTTCGCCTGCTCAGCTTCGGCGACTCCTTCGCCTACAGCATCATGACGCCGCCGTTCTCCTACGCCGGGCAGATCGGGAGCCGCCTGACTCGCGCCCTCGGCCGGCCGGTCCGAGTGGTCAATTTCGGCGAGGCGGCGACGACGGTGCGCGACTACACCGCGGCCCATGCCTTCTGGGCCCGGCGGATCGAGCACGACGCGGCGCTGTTCAACGTCTATCTGGGCAACGACGTCCTCGACGTGGCATATGGCTACACCCCACCGGCCTGGACGCCGAACCACCTCTATCTCACCCGCGAGTACGCCTTGGCGGGCGGGCGCAAGAAGAGCGCGGTGCCGCGCAAGTTCCCGCTGCGGATCCTCGACTACGCATACGCCCTCTATTTGACGCGATTCCAGATGACACAGCCCCCGTCCGCGGCTGCCGACGGGCGATTCAACCGCGCCGCCCGGCACAACCTGTCGCCCGCAGCGTTCCTTGACGTCAACCGGCGCCAGCTGGCGAATTTCGATCCCGCGCAAAGGGAGTCCCTCGCTCCCGGGTACCGTGCCATCGCGGAGTTTTTCCACTACGTCTCCAGCGTACGCCGGCGCGGGACGAGGACGCTCGTGGTGCTCTCCCCCAACCAGGTCCAGGTCGACCGTTCCCTGCGCGAGCGCCTCGCGGCGGCCTACCACCTGGACTTCTCGCTCTACGATTTCACGCTGCCGGCGCGCACCATCACGACTCTTCGCGACACGGTCGATCCCGCGATCGAGCTGCTCGACCTCACCCCCTACTTCGTCTGCGCCGCCGAGCGCGGCGAGCACCTCTACTACCTGACCAACACCCATTGGGGCCCGGAGGGCAATGCCCTGGCCGGACGCCTCATCGCCGCTCACATCGAACGCTCCTGGTTCGGCCGGACCCCGACCGACCAGGAGGATCGCGACGCGGAGTGCGAAGAAAAACGGGACAGGAGGGCGGCCCCCCTGTCCCGTTCGGCGATCCGGTGACCGGCGCTCGTCCTACTGGCGAGCGGCGGACCCGGCGACCAGCGCCTCCAGCCGGGCCAGGCGCTTGGCGAGGTCGCCGTTCTCGGCGGCGAGCTCCTTGTTGCGCGTCGTGAGCTCCTGCACCGCGAGCCAGAGGGTCATCTCGACCTCCTGGCCGTTGATCAGCTTGTCGGAGCCGTGGCCGAGGACGGTGTGGAAGTCCTCGGCCATGAGGCCGATCTTGTCCTTGGGGCCGTTGATGAAGTCGTAATTGTAGACCGCCACGTGGGCGATCTTGTCCAGGATGTTGGGGACCTGCACGGGCTCCAGGTTCTCCTTGAGGGAGCGGGAGGAGGAGGCGGTGAAGGTCGTCGAGCCGGCGTCGATGAAGGAGCGCGTGGCGGAGGAGCTACAGGCAACCCCGGTACCGTTCCCGAGATCGAGGCGGTGGTCCGGAGCGTTGCAGCCGATCGCGAGCTTGCCGCCCGAGACCGAGGTGAAGCGGGTGGCCTCGAGCCCGGTGTCGTCGAAGACCGAGAACAGGCCCGCGCCGGCCGTGGTCTCGAAGATCCGGAAGATCGTCTGGCTGTCGGCCTGGCTCCGCTGCAGGATGAAGGCGTCGGCATTGGCCGTGCCGTTCTTGAGGGTCAGCCTCGACGAGGCCGACGCCGTCCCCACGCCGACGTTGCCGCTGGCGTTGATGTCGATCGAGCTGGTCGGCGCGCCCGGGCGGATGCGGAAGGGGAGGCGCGAGCCGCCGGTCACGTCGCGGACGAAGAAGTTGGCCTCGTTGCCGGCGATGTCCCAGGTCTGGGCGGTGAAGCCGCCCGAGTTGTTCTGCTCCAGCCGCAGGGCCGGGGTGTTGCTGGTCGCCACGTGGAGGTCCAGGACCGGCGTCGAGGTGCGGAAGCCCACCCGGCCCGAGGAGTCGATGAAAATCGAGTTGGTCGGGGCGCTGCCGGTGACGGTGACGGGCACCGTGGCGGCGGTGATGTCCTCGATCGAGAACTTGTTCGCCCCGCCGGAGGCCGAGTCGTTGGCGGTCAGCTGCCAGTCGTGATTGGGGAACCCGGTGCCGGTCGAGGTGTCGTCGAACTTGATCCGGGTGTTGTTCTCCTTCAGCCGGATGGTGTCGAAGCCGAAACTCTCGTTGTTGACGCAGTCCAAGCCGACGCAGAGGCTGCCCTGGATGATCGCGTCGTCGGCGGTCACCACGTCCTTGGCCGTCAGGTTGGTCATGCTGCTGCTCGCCTTGGGCTTGTGCGCCACCGGCTGCCGCGGCTCGGTCAGCCCCGGGGTGACGAAGGCGCCGCCCTCGATCCGCAGGCTGCCGCTCTCGATCACCGAGGCCGGCAGCCGGCCGGCCTTCTGGAGCTCGGCGACCGCCTTGGACGCCGCCTCGTCCCCGGCCTCACGGGCCGCCGCCAGCGCCTTCTGGGTGCTCCGGTCGACGTGCGGCACGACCTCGAGCTGCCAGGTGTAGGCGCCGTCGGCCAGCCGTTCGCCCCGCTCGTCGAAGAGGCTCAGGGCGGCCGTCTTGCCGGCCACGAACTCCTGGCGCAGCGAGAAGCCGCCGGGACCGGAAACGGTCAGCACCAGCCGGTCGTACCGCGCCGCCTGCGGCAGCCATTCGACCCCCGCCGACCCCACGCTCACCCCCACCGCCGACCGCGGTGCCTCCTGAGCCCTCGCCCCCAGAGCTCCCAGCGCCAGAGTGATCCCCAGGGCCACGACGGCCGTACGCCACGACCTACGCGTCTCTCTCATGCATTGCTCCTTTCTTCCATCGAGTCATCGAGACCGGACCCGCCGCGCGTGGGTCCGGAGAAGAACCGCTTCCACAACAGCTAAAAGCCTGTCCTACAAGAGAATAGCCGCGCCAGTAAACGATTAGGATACCACGCCGGCGAGCACGGCGGCGCCGACCGCCCCGCAGAAGGCGCCGTCCGGCAGCAGCCAGGCGTCGGCGCCGCCGAAGCGGGCGGCCTGGCGCAGGATCTCGCCGAGGAGCGGGCTGGCGGCGAGGGCGCTGCCGCCGACGACGAGGGTGTCGATCCCCCGCGCCTGGGCGAGCGCGGCGCAGGAGATCCCGACGTTCTCGCCGAGGAGACCGACCAGGGCCTGGGCGAGGTCGGCGGGCTCGCGCGAGGCCACCTTGGCGAAGCTCGCAGCGGTGATCTCGGGCGGCAGGGAGATGCCGCCCTCGGGATAGATGTCGCCCACCGTCAGGTCCACCCGGCTGCGTTCACCGCGGGCGGCCAAGGCGACGATCTCGGCGAAGGAGTCGGTCCCGCAGAGGAGCCGCCCGAGCCCGTGGAGCGCTCCCCCGCCCAGGGTCAGTCCGGAGAGCCGGGTGGCGACCGGGCCGTCGACCTCCAGGATGGAGGTGCCGGTGCCCAGGCTGACCAGCAGGTAACGCTGCGGCAGGGTCCAGCCGGCCCGCCCGGCGAGGAGCGGCGCGCCCTTCGCCCAGGCCGCGAACTCGGAAACGGGGGCGACCTCTCGGGTCGTACCGGCGAGCGCCGCCACCAGCTGCGCCGCGCCGCCGCCGGTGACCTGGACCCGCTCCGGCCCCCACTCCCCCACCTGGTGGCGGACCGCCTCGACCGCCCCCGCCGGGACGGCCGCGAGCTTCAGCTCCTGCGCCGATTCGGGAAGCCGGGCCAGCTTCCAGAGGGTGGCTCCGGCGTCGATCCCCACCCGGCCGTCGCGTCGCTCGTTCGGTTGCGCCATGGGCGCCGTGATCTTACGACACCCTGCGGTATGCTCGCAGGATGCGCATCCCGCAAAAGACCCCGGCCCAGATCGAGAAGATGCGCCGCGCCGGGCTGGTCGTCTGGCAGGCCCATCACGAGGCCGGCAAGCTCATCCGGCCGGGGGTGACGACGGAGGAGATCAACGCCGTGGTCGAAGCGGTGATCGCCGACCACGGCGGCATCCCGCTGTTCAAGGGGGTGCCGGGCACGGTCCCCTTCCCCGCCGGTACCTGCATCTCGATCAACTCCGAGGTGGTGCACGGCATCCCCGGCCCGCGCCGGCTGGCCGCGGGGGACGTCGTCAGCGTCGACATCGGCGTCCGGCTCGACGGCTGGTGCGGCGACGCCGCGGTCACCCACCCGGTGGGCGAGGTCGCCCCCGAGCTGCGCCGGCTCCTCGCCGTCAACGAGGGGGTCCTCCGCCTCGCCATCCGGATGATGCGCCCGGGGATCCGCTGGAGCCAGGTGGGGCGGGCGATGGAGCGCTTCGTCGAGAAGGCCGGCTTCCACGTCGTCGAGGACCTCCTGGGCCACGGCATCGGGCGCGAGCTGTGGGAGGAGCCGGAGGTCCCCAACTACCCCCCCGAGCGGAAAGACGACTTCAAGCTCCGCCCCGGCATGGTCCTGGCGGTCGAGCCGATGGTCGCCATGGGCACCTCCGAGGTGCAGCTCCTGGCCGACCACTGGACCTACGAGACCGTGGACGGCAGCCCCTGCGGCCACTTCGAGCACACCCTGGCGGTCACCGAGGACGGCGTCCAGGCGCTGACCGCGGGGCCGGACGGGAGCGGCTGGGGGCTGTAGAGGGGGATGAAGTCCTGGGGAACCTCTGGAAAGTCCTCGGGAACCCGTGAAAAGTCTTCCCAAACCTCTCCGGGTCGACTTTTGATCCGTCCGGATCGACTTCTGACGCGTCCGGGTCGACTTTTCATCCGTCCGGGTCGACTTTCCGTCCGTGGAAAGTAACTTTCCACGTCTCCGGGAAGACTTTTCATGCGTGGTATTTTACTTTCTACGCGTGCAGCTCGACTTTTCGGGCGTGGAAAGTTACTTCCCAGGCGTCTGGGAAGACTTTCCACGGTTTTTGAAGCTCCCGGAGAGCTTCTGGAAGCGTCCGGAGAGTTTCTGGAAGGTCCCGGAGGGGCTTTGGAACCTCCCGGAGAGGTTCTGGAAGCAGCCGGAGGATCTCTGGAAGCTCCCGGAGACCGTCCGGCACCTCCCGGAGAGGCTCCAGGCGACTTTCCACGGGTGCCGGAAGACTTTCCAGGGGTTGCGGAAGCTTCCGGAGAGGTTTCGGAAGCTCCCGGAGGCATCCCGGACGACTTTCCGTGGGTTCCGGACGTCTCCGGAGGCGTTCCGGCAGCTCCCGCAGGCTAGAATCGCCCCCTTGAACCTCGCCTTCCTCATGCCCGGCGTCGGCATCCTGAACCGCGGGGCCGAGGCGTTCGTGGTCGAGCTCGCCGCGGCGCTCGCCCGGGAGCACGGCTTCGCGGTCACCCTCTACTGCCGGGGAAACGCCACCGTGCCCGGCGTGCGGGTCGAACGGATCGGCGCCCTGCCCCGCGACCAGCGCCTCGTCAACGCCCTCTACTCCGCCACCCGACTGGGCCGGAAGGCGCTGGACACTCTCTTCCTCGATCCGCTGAACCTCGAATGGGACACCGCCGCCTTCGCCGCGTTTCCGCGGCTCTGGGACGGCGGGTACGACGCGGTGGTCATGGAGGGCGGGCTGGTGGGCGCCTGGCTCTGCCGGCTGCTGCGGCGGCTTCAGGGGGTGCCGTTCGTCGACATCGCCCATGGCAACAGCCCGAAGTGGGAGGGGGCCTTCGCGCGCCAGCGGCCGGACCGGGTGGTGGCCTTCACGGAGACGGCGGCGCGGATGATCCGGGCCCGGGCGCCCCGGGCGCGGATCGCGGTGATCCCCCACGGGGTGGACCTCGACCTCTTCCGGCCGGACGTGGCGCCGGTCTCCCTCGACCTGCCGCGGCCGGTAGTCCTCGCCGCCGGGGCGATCGACGACCACAAGCGGATGCACCTGGCGGTCGAGGCGGTGGCGGCAATGGGGCGGGGCAGCCTCGTCCTCTTGGGCGAGGGGCCGGAGGCGGCGGCGGTCGACCGGCTGGGGGCGCGGCTCCTCCCCGGCCGCTACCTGCGGTCGGCCGTACCGCGCTCCGCCATGCCGTCCTGGTACACGGCGGCGGATTGCTTTACGCTACCCTCGCTCACGGAGTCGTTCGGCCTCACCTACCTGGAGGCCATGGCCTGCGGCCTCCCCTCGGTGGCGCCGGACGAGGCGGTGCGGCGGGAGGTGGTGGGAGAGGCGGGGATCTTCTGCGACGTGACCGATCCAACGGCCTATGCGGCGGCGATCGAGGCGGCCCTCGGGAGGGACTGGGGAGAGGGACCGCGCCGCCGCGCCAAGCGCTTCCCGGTCGCCGCGACCGTTCAAGCCTATGCCGAGTTACTCCGGAGCCTCGCGCACCACCGATGACCGCCACGATCTCCGCCCCCGTCCTCATGCTCCATCACGTTGAGCCCACACCTCTGGTGCCGCCCCCTCTCCACCCGGCGAGCTATCTCGACCGCGCCGACTTCGCCGGTTTCCTGGACGACCTGATTGCCCGCGGCTATCGCACCTGGACCCTCGCCGAGGCGGCGAAGCGCGGCCGGCTGCCTCGGCGGAGCGTGGCTCTCACCTTCGACGACGGCTGCCGCTGCTTCGCCGAGCATGCTTTCCCGGAGCTTCAGAAACGCGGCATGACGGCCACCCTCTTCGCCGTCTCCGGCGAGTTGGGCGGGACCAACCGCTGGGACCGGGCGGCGGGCGAGCGGGAGGAACCTCTACTGGATGCCGCGGCGCTGCGCCGGCTCGCCGACGGCGGGATCGAGATCGGCTCGCACTCGCGGTCGCACCGCGACTTGACCGCCAGCTCGGACGCGGAGCTGACGGCCGAGGTCGTCGGCTCGCGACAGGATCTGGAGGCGGCCCTCGGCCGACCGGTCCTCACCTTCTGCTATCCCTATGGCAGGCTCGACGCGCGGGCCCGGGCGGTGGTCGAGGCGGCGGGCTATCTGGCGGCGGTCGGCATCCATGCGAACTCGGGAGCCCGCGCGGGCGACCCGTTCGCCCTGCCGCGGATGATCGTCAACCCCGGGGAGAGCCGCTTCGAGCGGCGCCTGAAAACGAACGGCCTCTATCCCCTGTGGAGCCGGCTGCCGCGGCTGGGGCTGCTCCGCGCCCTGCGGACGGGCGGAGGGAAGCGCTGATGTGGCCCCGGCTCTCCCGCGACTTTTCGCGCTTGCGCGCGGTCAAGGGGCGCGGCGTCCTCTTCACCCTGGTCGACGCCGTCCTCTTCGACTCCGGCTTCCAGGCCCTCCTCGCCTACCGGATCGGCCACACCCTCGTAGGCTGGCGGGTGCCGCTCCTCCCCGCCGTCTGCCGGCGCTGGGCGATCGCCGCTTGCGCGGTCGACATTCTGCCGCGGGCCGAGATCGGCGGCGGCTGCATCGTCGCCCACGGGATCGGCCTGGTGATCGGGGGACGGACGGTGATCGGCGAGGACTGCACCCTCCTTCACGGGGTCACCCTGGGGGAGGTCCGCTTCGACGAGCTCGACTGCCCGCGGGTCGGCGACCGGGTGACGATCGGCACCGGCGCCCGGATTCTCGGCGGCATCACGGTCGGCGACGACGCGGTGATCGGGGCCGGCGCGGTGGTGCTCGCCGACGTCCCCCCGGGCGCTACGGTGGCGGGAGTGCCGGCGAAGGTGATCCGGACGGGCGGCGGGCTGGGATGAAACGACAAACGGATACAATCACGAGCCGTGAGCGACTACCACATCAACATCTTCTACAGCGAGGAAGACGGCGGGTATATCGCCGACATGCCAGATCTCGAAGCCTGCTCGGCCTTTGGCACAACGGCGGAGGAGGCCCTCGTGCAGCTCGAACAGGCCCGCGAGGCATGGCTCGCCGCAGCACGGGAGACTGGAAAGCCGATCCCGGCACCGCGCTATCGCCCCGTCATCTACCAGCTCTCTCGCTAGTCTGATCCCATCAAAATCATGCGAATCCGCGCTCTTCTCTCCGCCGCCGCCCTCCTCCTGTCCGCCCTGCCCGCCCTCGCCGCGCCGCCCGAGGCGGTCCAGGCGACGGCCGCAACGCCTGCGGCATCCGCCCCGATCTGCGACGGCACCTCGGCTCTGACTCCGATCGGCACCGATACCGAGTCCGGCCGAGTCCTCTTCGCGGTGCCGCCGCTCGCCGGCGGCAGCCAGGGCTGGCTCGTCGAGCTCAAGGCGGACGGCTCTGCGGCCACCGCCTACCCCGATGCGGGGGGCGGCCGGTTCGGCGGCTCGGTGGGACCGGGGCCGGTCGTCGCCGCCCGCTCCTGCGGCGAGGCCTGCCTGCAGCCGATCCGCTTCAAGGACGGCGCCTGGGAGCCGCTGGGCGAGCCGCTCACCACCCCGGCGGTGAGCACCGCCGCCGCCACCTACGACGGTACCGGCACCCCCTGGCTGGTGGTCCACGGCAAAGGCAAGGGGGAGGGAGTGGTGCAGGCCTGGGCCTACCGGCTGGAGGAGCGGGACTGGAAGAGCAAGGGGAGCCTCCAGGTGACGGCGGTGGGCGACCTCCCGGCGCTGCCGGCGCCCCAGAAGAAGGATGCGATCCTCTCCGGCACCGGCCTGTTCAACGCCTCCGGCCCCCCCGAGGTCTGGGTGCAGGGGCTCCCCGACCTCCCCCCGGCCCGGCGCGGCGCGGTGATCGCCCTCGCCGGCACCGCCGCCGCCTACCTCTCGGCCGACGGCGCCGTCTATCTCTCCGACAACGCCGGCAAGAGCTGGCGCCGCTCCGCCTGGAATCCCTGGGGCACCGGCACCACGGGGATCTGGCTCCAGGGCAAGGACTACTGGATCGACTTACCCCTAGGCGACCGCCGGGGACCGCTCGAGCTCGCCTGGTTCGACCGCCGGAACGCGGACCAGGAGTCGATCTTCCTCACCCGCCTCACTCCGGCCGGCACCTGGACGGTCCTCACCCAGACGAAGAGCGAGATCCGCACCAAGAACGACGAGCGGCTCCAGGTGAGCCACGTCCTCGCTCCCAAAGCCGGCACCCTCCTCCTCCTCTCCGGCTGCGCCGCGACCTCCGGCGGCTCCGGCCTCGTCGTCCGCGCCTACGAGAAGGGCGCCCTCTCCGAGGCGCGCTTCGTGCCGATCATGTTGGCGAAGCCCTGAGCGGCCTCCCGAGGTGTCGTAGAATGTCGCTCGTGACCGGTTCGGAACAGGATTACAGTGAGCCCTTCCATCTCAGTGGGATTCGGCTCACAAACATTCGGGGATTTCGCGAGCTCAAGCTCGATCTGTCTACGTCGGAAGGCCCGCGCCGCCGCACGCTCATCATCGGCAAGAACGGGACTTGCAAGTCTACGCTCCTACGCGCCTTGGCGCTTGGCATCGCCGGCAGCTTTCAGGCGAACCAACTCCTGGGGGAGCCTCTCGGCAGCGTGCTGGCGAGAGAAGCCCGCCAAGGCAACATTTGGGTCGGTCTCTTTCCTGCACATAAGGTGGGCGACGTCTACCTCTCTCCCTACCATGACTTGGACATCGTGCGGGAAGGAGAGCATGAGGTCGCAAAGGCCTTGGCTTCGTCATCGCGGAACCTCTTCGTATGTGGCTACGGCGCCGGCCGCTTCGGGACAAGGACCGATTCGGGACAGGGCTACCGGGTCTCGGCCGCAGTCGCGTCCCTGTTTCGTTACGACCAGGCCTTGGCCGATCCCGAGCTGACCCTCCGTCGTCTCCAGTCCCTGTTTGGAACGCAGATCTACGACCGGACCCTCCTCGGTCTGAAACGGGCTTTGGGACTTGGGGAGGAAGATGAGATCGCACCCCGCCCCGGCGGAGGAGTGGTTGTCACCGGCCCGACCGTCGGCGGCACGATCCCGTTGGAGACCTGGGCCGACGGGTACCGGCTGACCTTCAGTTGGTTGCTCGACCTCTACGCCTGGGCCATGCAGGCCGTCGCCATTGATGAAGACGGCCAAGTTCGCGGCATTCTTCTCATCGACGAGATCGAGCAGCACCTTCACCCTTCGATGCAAGCGGACATCCTGCCCCGGCTGTCCGAGCTGTTCCCCAAGATGCAGATCTTCGCGACGACCCACAGCCCGCTCGTCGCCCTCGACGCAACACCGGAAGAGCTGATCGTTCTCCGCCGGGAGGGCGATCACGTCGTGGTGGCGCCGGAGGTCCCGGACTACCTGGGCTACTCGGTCGACGACATGCTCTCCGATCCGCGCCTCTTCGACAGCGAAGTCTACGGGACCGAGACGCGGGAGAAGCTTTCCCGCTTTCGGGAGCTCGCCGCCATCCCCAAGGCGGAGCGGGATGGGGAGCAACGACGCGAGATCCGTTCCCTTGCCCAGGAGATGAGGGCCTTCGAGAGCTTGCCCGAGCAAGAGAACGAGACCTCTCGTCTGCTCAAAGAGCTGATGGCGAAGTACGACCTCTGATCCCCTCGCTTTGATCTCGATCGATCGGAACCGACCCGACGCCGCAGGCAAGCCGATCCGTCCGGAAGCGGATTGGTTCGAGCTCGCCGCTCGGCATACAGAGGAGGCCCGGAGGGAAGGAAGCGACCATCAGATCCGCGAGCACGTCTACCGGCACTTGTCCGTCCTGGTCGCCTTGGAAGAGCTCTTCCACCGCAAATGCGCCTACTGCGAGACACCGTTGCCCGAGGTGGGATGGGATGTCGACCACTTCCGGCCCAAGGGAGCGGTCGAAGAGCGATCCGAGCATCCCGGCTACTACTGGCTGGCCTACGAATGGTCCAACCTCTACCCCGCCTGCGAAGCCTGCAACCGGAGGAGACGGGATCATCCGACCTGGGCCGATCGCGAGCGGGGAGAGACCGCCGGCAAGCTCACCCAGTTCCCCTTGGAAGACGAAGCCGCGAGGGCCCTCTCGCCGGAGGCGGATCTCGGGCTTGAGCGCCCTCTCCTCCTCGATCCCTGCGCGGATCACCCGGAAGGTCACCTTCTCTACACACCTCACGGGGAGGTCGAGGCAGCCCCTGCCGACCCGCGGGCAGAGGCGACGATCGACATCTTTCATCTGCGACGCCGCCGGCTGCGCGATCGCAGAAAGCAGCATCTCGACCTCGTCGTTCTCCTGATCAAACGCTGGCTCCTGATCCGCAGCCTCGATCCGCAGCAGGCCGACTCCTTCAAGGCGGACCTCGACGAAAAGATCTTCGCCGACTCCGCCCCGTTTGCCGGCGCCGCCCGCTGTGTGCTGCGCGACCTCGACGCCTTCGGCGTCTGACCCACCAGGACCCCGCCTACCCCTTCCCCTTGGCGTAGGTCGCCGCCTGGGCAAAGAACGCCGCCAGGTCCGCCCCCGCGGGCAGGCCTTCCGCAATCCGGTCGATCATGTGCGAGCCGAGCTCCCGGTAGCTCTCGAACTGCGCCTCGCTGTAGAGCTGGTTGCCCGTCGACTCGTGCGGGAAGGTGGGGTGGAGCTTGGCGTAGTGGAAGACGTCGGCCGTCTCCGTGCCGTTGAGTGACGCTTTGACGTAGAGCAGCCAGCCGTCGATCTCCTCCCCCGGGGTCTCCACGGGGTCGACGCAGGAGTAGTGGATGCGCGCCACGGCGCAGTAGGGGAACTCGGGCGACCCCGTGACGCGGTCATAGCTCTTGCCCCGGAGGTCGGGGCGCGCCCGCATGGGCAGGCGCTCGAACTCGATCGGGATGCCCAGGTCGATGCGGATCTTGCTGATCGCGTTGCCCAGGTCCTCGAAAGTGAAGTCGCCGTCCGCCCCGCCGTCCGAGACCACGATGTAGCGGCAGCGGCGCAGCACCATTTCGTAGAGGGCGAGGTTCTCGAAATGGCCGCCGTCCGAGAGGTAGACGTAGGGGTGCTCGTCGTCGGTCAGGCCGAAAGTCTCGGCGAGCAGGGCCTTCGGGGCGAAGCGGGGGCCGGGGGTGTCGAAGGTGTGAGCCCCGGCGGCCGCCGTGTTGCCCAGCCACCAGCCGAGCCGGACGTTGAAGAGAGCGAGCAGGAAGGTGACCACGGGCGAGGAGTGATAGCCCATGTTGGGAGAGGCCGCGGCCCCCGAGATGGCGACCGCCGTGCCCAGGGAGACGGCGGTCTTCCGGTCGGCGTGCAGGCCGTAGACCTCCGACCGGCGGTAGCCCTCGCGGTAGCCGCTGTGGAGAGCGGAGAAGGTGAACGACTCGGCCTTCCGGTCCTGCCAGGCGAGGTCCTTGCCGGCGACCAGGTTGAGAGCCACGTTGACGACGTGGAACGGCCGGTTCCCCAGGATCGCGGTCATCGGGAGGTTGTCCGCGTCGTCGAAGCCGGTGAACGGGTTCGGCCGCCGCTCTCCCCCGGGCCGCGACGCCCCGAGATAGGCGCGGATCAGGCGGTCGCGGTAGGCGGCATGAAGGGAGAAGCGGTTGATGTCGACGAAGCGCCCCATCAGGGTGCCGAGGAGGAGGAACCCGGCGGCCACCCCGAGGAGGAGCCAACCGGGGGTGGTGGCCAGGATGGCGAGGAAGGAATGGTAGTCGTACTTCAGGTAGCTCTCGATCGGCCAGGAAAGACCGAGAAGATTCCGCCCCAGAAGCTTGATCAGGAGCGTCGTCAGGGCCGAGAGGCCGACGAGGACGGAGAGGGCGAAGAGAGGCGCCACGACGGCCATGACGATGTTCGCCACCTGGGTCGAGGTGGGAGCCGGCTCGCCCCGTTTCGCCTCGGCCGCTCCGGTCTTCGAGCTGTGGCCGAGGAGCAGGGTGACGAGGCCGGAGACACCGCCCACCGCGCTCATCGTCTTGATGCCCAGGTAGGTCCAGAGGACCGGGCCGAAGATCACCAGGGCACCCATGGCGCCGCGCAGCAGGATGACGATCAGCACCCAGGCGCCGCACCGCGCCAGCCACTCGCGGTCGGCGTCCTCCGTGTACTTGCTGGCGAGCCCCACGAAGAGGATCGCGGCGACGAGGAAAAGGAAGAGGAGCAGCGGAGCGGCGGAGCAGACGTAGATCTCCGCGCCCAGGCCCGGCCTGACAGCCGGGAGCAGCTGCTCCGCCGCGAGCCAGGCCAGCCAGCCGCCGACGGCGCCGGTCAGGATGGTCACGACGAGCTCGGCGAGGACCCGCTTCCCGGAGGAGCGCACCCAGAGGCGGGAGAGGAGGAAGCCGCCGACGTGGAGGAGCACCCCGAAGAGGACGAAGGCGAGGCGGGCAGAGAGGGAGAGGCCGAGGACGTCGAAGTGCAGCTCGTCCAGATTGGGGTCGGCTTGCCCCGGAGCGGTACGGACCACCCAGGCCCAGCAGAGGGTCGCGGCGATCGCCATCAGGGCGAGCGGCAGGAGGCAGAGGGCGAGGAAGGCGAGCTGGCCCTGGAAGCGGCGGGGGAAGCGGCTCTCCGGCTGGGTGGCAGCGCTCCCCGGTGGCGGGAGCGCGGTCAGGCTGGGACGGTTGGCGATGATGTAGGCGATCGAGACGATGCCGCAGAGGACGCCTCCCCAGAAGACCGCCGGCGGGACCCCGGCCGGCGGTGTCCAGCGCACGAGGACGATGCTGATCCGCGGCACCACGAGGGCCGCGGCGAGGAGGGGCAGGAGGACGAGCCAGTTCAGGATCAGGTTGCGGCAGAAGATCGCCACCAGGGTCCAGGTGTCGGCCGACAGGAAGCCGAGCTTGGGGCTCATGTAGCGGCTGTACTCGCGCAGGTGATGGACCGGCTCCGGCTCGGGCGCCAGGGCGGTCTTGGGAGGGCTCGCGAGCCGCCGCTCGACTTCGGCGACACCGGCGACGCCGCCGCTCTCCCGGACGATCCATCCCGAGAGCCAGCTCCCCAGGTAGCCGCCGCCGGAGACCGTCGACAGGAAGTCGAAGGCGCCCAGGAGGCCGCGGCGCGCCAGGCCCTGGACGATCCCCAGGCCGAAGGTGGCGCTCCGGATGCCGCCGCCCGAGAAGCAGAGGGCGCTACGCTCGACGCCGCTGGCCTGGAGGAGCTGGTAGAGCTCCCCCACCAGCGCGTCGTCGACCGCCTGGCGCCGCTCCGCCGGATCGGCGACGGCCGCGTACTCCTCTTCCCAACGGCCACGCTGGGCCTCGATCTCTGCAAGGGGGATCTTTTTGCCGGGGAACTGGTGGTTGAATTCCTCGACCAGGACCTGGTAGAGGGGGATGGCTTGGCGGGACTCCACCGGATCGGGCATGGTGCCTCCGTGAGTCGATTCGACGGTCTGTTTCTGTAAGGCGCTTCAAGAGGATAGAACGTTACGCCCCCACGGCGCAACGTTCCCATTCCCTCTCCCTACCCCGCCCAGCCGTTCGCCACCAGCGAGCGGATGATGATCGCCCCTCGATGCCCCCAGAGAGGATGGAGCTCGAACGAACGCTCCTCCGCCAGGCGAACCGCCACCCGGCCGGGCGGCTCGCCCTTGGCTCTCGCCTCGGCCAGGACGGCCAGGGAGAGGTTGTAGATGCTGTTCTCCCAGGTATCCCCCAGGTGCGCCTCGATCCGCGGGTCCTCCGCCAGCGAGCCGTACTGCTCGTCGGCGCAGTTGACGATCCCCATCCGGTTGACCAGGAAGTCGGGCAGGTAGACGATCCCCCGCTGGGCGAGGAGGAGGTCGTCGCGCTCGGAGTCGAGGAGCTGGTTGTTGGCCGCGCCGCAGACGATCGGCGCCTGGAGGGTCGGGATGGTCTCCGGCGACAGCACCCCGCCCGTGGCGCAGGGGGCGACGATGTCCGCCGGCTCGGCGAGGATCGCGTTGTCGCCGAGCTCCGTGGCGCGGACCGTGAGCGTAAAGCCGTCGCCATCGGGCTGCCGGGCACGGAGGGCGGCGCAGCGCGCCGGGTCGGCGTCGGTGCCGATCACCCGCGCCACCCCGTGCTCGCGCAGGAACCCGGTCAGCAGCCCGCCCACGTGGCCCAGCCCCTGGATCGTCACCGTCTTCCCGGCCAGGCCGCCGCGCCCGAGGTGGGCGAGGGCCGCCTCCATGCCGCGCACCACGCCGCGGGCGGTGTGGATCGAGGGGCTGCCGCTGCCCCCCAAGACGGGAGGGATGCAGGTGATGAAGCGGGTGCGGGTGAAGACCGCGGCCATGTCCTCGGAGGAGGTGCCGACGTCCTCGGCGGTGACGTAGGCGCCGCGCAGGCCGGTCAGGAGCTCGCCGTACTCCTGGTAGACGAGGCGCCGCGCCGCCGGGTCCTCGGCCCGCCCGGTCTCGCGCGCGATCACCCCCTTGCCACCGCCCCACCAGAGACCGGCGAGGGCGTTCTTGAGCGTCATCCCCTTGGCCAGGCGGAGGCCGTCCTGCAAGAACTCCTCGACCGTGTCGTAGCGCCAGAAGCGCACTCCGCCCGCCCCCTGGCCGCGGCAGGTGCGATGGAGGAAGACCGCCTGGAGGACCCCGCTCTCCGGCGCCCGCCGCACGAACACCCCCTCGTGGCGGTCGAAGTCCCGGTGGTCCTGCTCGAACCGCCGGGCCAGCGGCTCGACGAGGGGATGGGAGGCGCGCACCCGGCCCGCGTCGGCGTCCCAGACCAGGTAGAAACGCTCGATCCCCTCCCGGGCGAGGAGGTCGCAGAAAGCGGCCGGGGAGAGGTCCTGGAGGTCCATGCGAGAGGGGAAGCATAGCGTAAAGCGGGGCATGGTAGGGTCTGCGTCCATGCGAACCCCTGCCCTCGTCGCCGCCGCCAACCTTGCGTACGTCGCCCTGTGCACCGTCGCCGCCACCGCCCTGCCTGCGCCCGGGCCGCAGACGCATCGCCTCGAAGCGACGCCGTCGACCGTCGCCTATGGCTACTACTGGTCGGAGGCGAAGCCCGCGCTGCGCATCGCGTCGGGCGACGTGATCGACGTCGACACGCTGCTGACCAACAGCCCCACCGGTCTCACCCGTGCCGGCGTGCCCGAGGCCAAGATCCAGAGCTCGCTCAAGGCGATCGTCGAGCAGGTCACCGGCGACCGCCGCGGGCCCGGCGGGCACATCCTGACCGGCCCGGTGTACGTCGAGGGGGCAGAGCCCGGCGACGTGCTGGAGGTGAAGATCCTCTCGATCGACTTACCCGTAGACTACGGCTACAACGGCTGCAGCGGCTTCCTGCCGGAGAACTGTGATCGTGCCCTCGCCTCGCGCATCCTCCCCCTCAACGCGAAGACGATGACCGCCGAGTTCGCGCCGGGCATCGTCATCCCGCTGCACCCGTTCTTCGGCAGCATGGGGGTCGCCCCGGCGCCGGAGCTCGGCCGGGTCAGCAGCAACCCGCCGGGACGGCACGCGGGCAATCTCGACAACCGGGAGCTGGGCGTCGGCTCGACCCTCTACATCCCGGTCTTCGCGCCCGGCGCGCTGTTCGAGGTGGGCGACGGCCACGCCGCGCAGGGCGACGGCGAGGTCGACCAGACGGCGATCGAGACGTCGCTCCGCGGGCGGATTCAGCTCACTGTCCGCAAGGACCTGAAGCTCACCTGGCCGCGCGCCGAGACGGCGACCGACTACATCAGCATGGCGACCGACCCGGATCTGACCGTCGCCACCAAGGTCGCGATCCAGGAGATGGTCGATTTCGTCGCGTCTTCGAGGAAGCTGACGAAGCACCAGGCCTATCAGCTGGTGAGCATCGCCGGCAACGTCGCGGTGACCCAACTCGTCGACAAGCCGAACGTCGGCGTCCACGTGCGGCTGCCGAAGAGTCTCTTCGGGAAGCGCATATGATCCTGCAAACGAAAGGGAGGGAGACCATGGAACGGAAGGGGAGACGGTGTATCGTGGCGATGCTCGGCGCCCTGCTGCTGGCCGGAGCGGCGGCGGTTCGCGGCGAGGGCATGAAGGTCACACTCAAGTACCTGCCCCAGGAGAGCACGCACACCACCACCGCGGACCTGCCGGTCGCGCTCTTGAATGTACCGGTCGACGTCGTCTTCGAGGACGCCCGCCAGGGCGACAAAGAGGTGATCGGCGAGGTGGTGGACGACGACAAGAGCTCGCCGATCACCGCCGCCGGAGTGGCCGAGTACGCCAGGAAGGTGCTCCTCGACAACGCCAAGGGCTGGGGGCTCAAGGTCACGCCGGGGGCCGACCGGGTGCTGACCGTCAAGCTCATCCGCTTCTACCTCTCGGAGAACCCGAAGGCCATCGGCGCCATGTTCGGCTCGGAGATCCGGGTCCTCGCCTCCTATGCCGAGCACAAGAAGAGTCTCTGGGAGGGCACCGCCAACGGCAGCACCCACCGCTACGGCAAGCGCAACGAGGAGAACGTGAACGAGGTGCTGAGCGACGCCCTGAAAGAGGCGTACTCGAATGCCCTGTCGGACACCGGCCTGCAGCAGGCGGCGAGCGGCAAGGCCGTGGGCGGGACCGGCGGCGGCGGCGGTGCCGGCAGCGGCGGCGGCAGGCCCGCCGCCGAGGGCATCCCACCGTCGCAGCTCCTGGCCGAGCTCCTGGACTTGAAGAAGCAGGGCTTCGGGACGGACCTGCTGGTCGACTACGTCAACCAGAAGACCCTGAGCGCCGAGATGACCGCCAAGGACTTAGGCGAGTGGAAGAAGGCCGGGATGCCGCAGGAGGTGATCAAGGCCGCGCTGGCGCGGTCGCCCGGAGCAGCAAAGCCCTGAGCGGCAGAGGGAAACGTACAGACCTCCCTGGGATGAGCTACATCGGCAACGTGAGCTCCGCGAGCACGCCGCCTTCCGGCCGGTTGGCGACGCGGATCGTTCCGCCGTGCGACCGGGCCACCTCCCGTACCAGGTTGAGCCCCAGCCCCGTGCTCTTCTTGCCGGTGTCGGGGCGGCCCAACGAGTAGAAGCGGTCGAAGATCCGGCCGAGCGCGTACTCGGGGATGCCCGGCCCCTGGTCGGTCACCGCGATCGTCACCCGGTCGCGCTCCGGGGTCACCGCCACCTGGACCGTGCCGCCCCGGGGACTGAACTCGATCGCGTTCTGGACCAGGTTCTCCAGCGCCTGATGGAGGAGGAAGGCGTTGCCGGCGACGGTCAGTCGGTCCGGAGCGGCGATCTCCAGCTGGAGAGCCTTGCCGGCCAGGAGGGGCTCGTGGCTCTCGGCCACGGTGCGCACCATCGCGCCCAACTCCACCGGCTCCATCTCCGGTTTCTCGCGGCGGTTCTCGAGCAGCGCCAGCTCCAGCATGCGGTCGACGATGCGCGCGATCCGCGCCGCCTCGGTGCGGATGTTGGCGAGGAAACGGGCCCGGTCTCGGGCGGGCATCTCCTCCTGCAGCAGCTCGGCCGCCCCGCGGATCGCCGAAAGCGGGCTTTTCAGCTCGTGGGTGAGGGTCTGCACGTACTCCTCCGCGTACTGCCTCCCCTCCAGCGCCTCCTGCATGCGGTGGAGCGCCAGGCCGAGATCGGCGATCACGGTCCTGCTGAGCTTGGGGAAGGGCAGGTGCTGCCCCAGGCGGATGCCGTCCGCGTAGCGCGCCAGACGGTCGATGGGACGGGTCAGCAGGTAGGAGAGGGCAAGGCTCAACAGGGCCGCGACGCCGATGGTGAGGAGGCCGCCGCGCACGAAGGCGGGCCGCGCGAGGTGGAGGAAGGCTTCGATGTTGGCGGTCGGCTCGACGACGGTGAGGACGCCGCTCACCCGTCCGTCCCGGTAGAGCGGCGCGGCGACGTAGAGCGAGGTCGAGAACGGATCGTGCGGGTCGCGCAGGGTGGCGCGGGCGCCGTACTTCCCCGCCAGGGTGTGCTGGACGTCGTGGTACCGGCTGTAGTCCTCGCCCACCGCCTTGACCTCTCGCGTGTCGAGGACGACTCGGCCGGCAGCGTCGGTGATGTAGAGGTCCAGGTCCACGGCCGTTTTTTGCAGATCGTAGATGCGGGCGGACAGCCGCCGGGCATAGGCCCGGTCGAGGGTCGCCGCCAGATCGGCGAAGGTGAAGCCTGGCCGCGCCATCTCCCGCTCGGCGAGGCTCGCCAGGAGGTTGGCGGAGTCGACGAGCGGCTCCTCGACGCTCTCCAGGTAGCGCGTGCGGAGGGTCGACCAGATCCAGCCGGTCGTGAAGTAGAGGCAGACCGTGAAGACCACGAGATAGAACAGGAAGATCCGTAGGCCGAGTCTCATGGTCTTATAAGCCTTCCTTGAGCGCGTAGCCCGTGCCGCGATGGGTCGCAATCGGATCGAGGTCCGGCCGGATGTCGCGCAGTTTCGCCCGCAGGTTCTTGACGTGCGCATCGACCGTGCGGTCGAGGCTGGCCTCGGGCGCGTCCCAGACGAGATCCAGGAGCTCGTCGCGGCTGTAGACGCGGCCGGGCCGTTTGAGCAGTACCACGAGCAGCCGGTACTCGTAGCGCGAGAGATCCAGGGGCCGGCCGAAATAGCTGATCTGGCGCCGCTCCTCGTCGAGCGCGAAGGCGGTGGCCGGAGCCGGGGAGGCGCCGGGCCGGGCCCGCCGCAGCACCGCCTTGACCCGGGCCGCGAGCTCCCGCGGGCTGAACGGCTTGCTGACGTAATCGTCCGCCCCGAGCTCCAGGCCGACGACGCGGTCCACCTCGCCGCTCCGCGCGGTGAGAAAGATGATCGGTACGTCGTGCCGCTGGCGGATCTGCCGGCAGACCTCGATGCCGGAGAGGTCCGGCAGGCCGATGTCGAGCACCACCAGCGCCACCGGCTGCCGATCGAGCACCTCGACCACGCCCGTCCCCACCTCCAGGCGCCGGCAGAGGAACCCCTCCGATTCAAGAGCGTACTGAATCGTGTCGGCAATCGCCGGCTCGTCCTCGACCACCAGGATCGTCGGTTTGTCCATGCAGGTTTCTCCGCTTCCAGAGGACGCAATATATCGCCACGAACAGCAGGGTGGAAAGCGACACCGTCACGGCATGCTCGGCGTACCGGCTGCCCGGGTGCCCGGAGAGGAGCGGCACCACCACGGTCAGGCCGAGATAGGCACCGGCGACCAGGAGGCAGCCGGAGAGCCTGCCGCCCTTGCCGCCGCCCTTGCCGCCAATACCCGCGCGCCGGGCGGTGAGCCGGTCGAGCGCCAGGAAGAGGCCGCCTTCCGCGCCCAGGTAGAGCACGGTGCCGAGGAGCCGGTGCGCCTGCCCGGCGCTCATCCCTGCGACCGGCCCCAGCCGATAGAGCTCCACCGCGGCCACGATGCGCAGAGTGTTGACGGCGATCGTCGCGAGGTAGGCCCCGCCGAGCGAGGCCCACCACCAGAGGAGCCGGGCGCCGGGGGAGCGCAGCCGGTGCGCGAAGCCGAGCACGGAGAGGGTGAACGTGAGGATCATGAAATTCACCCCTGCGCAGGCCGGAGCGATGCGGTACGCGCCGTCCGGCGCCACCCAGCCGGCGCCGGGGATGAAGGTCAGGGTCTCGCCGCGCAGCCACCCCACGGCGCGGGCCGTCGGCACGAGGATCCAAGAGAGATCCTCGGCCGAGGCCCGGCTGTAGCACAGCTTCAAAACGTACGCCGCGACGATCGCCATCCCGTAGGACAGCCAGGGGCGTTTCATCACCGGCTCGCGGAGCGCCGCCACGTCCGCCCGGCGACCACCAGGCCGCAGAGCGCCACGAGGATCAGCAGGAGCGTCAGCTCCGGCTCGGGAACGGCGAGATCCGAGACGCCCTGCGGCAGAGGCAGCGGCTGGTCGACCTCCTCGGCCTTGCCCTCCTGGTTGCGCACCTTTTCGTGCACCGCGATAAAGGACGTATAGGCGGTCAGCAGCTCATACTTCAAGCCGAGCTCGGTGACCGCCGGGCGGGTGGCGTCGCGGTCCGTGCCGTACTCCGAGAGCTGCGCCACCCGCGCCCGTGCCCATAGGTAACGCAGCGCCTGGTTGGCGTCGGAAGGCGGCGCCTCGGTCACGTCGAAAACCTTTTCAAAGCTCCCCAGGCCGCCCAGGCCGCTGACGCGGATCGTGCCGGACGGCTGGCCGCGCCACTTGCCGAAAACCACCAGCGGACGCTCGGCGAAGAGGTCGGGGACCTCCGCCGGCTCGACGTCGTAGGTTTCGAAGCCCTCGGTCTCGACCTTCACGTGGGTGAGCACCGGCGACGCCACGTACTCGCGGAAGCGCTTCGCCACCGCACCGGCCTCGCCGGGCTCGGTGACGATGAACGGCTCGCCCTGCCCAGCCCGCGCCATCCCCTCGATGAGGCTGCGGTTGACCGAGCTGCCGATGCCGAAGGCGAACAGGTTGGCGCGGTTGAGCCGGGCGCGGATCTGGTCGCAGATCGCGGTATCGGCCGAGACGAAGCCGTCCGTGATGACGATCAAGGTGCGCGAGAGGTCCGCCGGCTGCGGCAGCTCCGTGGCGCGCTTGAGCGCCAGGCCGAGCTCGGTCTCGCCGCCCCCCTGGGTGCTCTCGACCTCCGCCATCAACCGGCGGACGTTCTCCGGCGTCGCGGGCAACGATTGCGGCGCCAACAACTTCGAGGCGCCCGAGAACAGGATCACGTTGAAGCGGTCGGTGGGCTTCAAACCGCCGACGAGCTCGGACATCAGCGCCTTCGCCGTGTCGAGCGGAAATCCGTGCATGGAGCCGGAGACGTCGAGCACGAAGATGTACTCGCGCGGCGGGATCTCGGCGGGCTTCACCCGCTCGGGCGGCTGCACCATCAGGAGAAAGAAATTCTCGTCCTGGCCCGGATAGAGCAGCAGGCCGGTCTCGACCTGCCGGCCCGCCAGCCGATAGCGCAGGATGTAGTCCCGGTTGCCGCCGTTCGCCTCGCCGGGGTCGAGCCGGACCTCGGCCGTGCTCGGGTTCACGAAGTCGACCTGCGTCCGGTGGGACGGGCAGACGAGCTCGTCGATCGGCATGCCGGCGGCGACGTGGGTCTCGATGTCGAAGCTGTAGGTCGGCTCCTTCTTCTCGTGCAGATAGGGGCTCTTCACCCAGCCGCTCTCCGCCGCCGTCTCCTGGGCGTTCGAGTAGCGGGGGCCGACGACGGTGGGGTAGACGAATTCGTAGGTGCCGCCGGTCGGCACCAGGAGCTCGCTGTAGTGAAGCTCGACCCGGATCTCGTCCTCCGGCAGGACGTTGGCGACGTTCATGGTGAAGACGTTGGGCCGCTGCTGCTCTAAGAGCGCCGCGCTCTTCCCCGCCGCCTGGGCCTTGGCGAACTCCTCCCGCGCCGCCTGCTTCTCGCGAATCTGGGCGCGGATCCGCTGCTCCCCCACCTGCATCGTCATGCCGTGCACCGCGGCGCGGGTAGAGGCCGGAAAGACGTAGCGCAGGTTCAAGGGGCGGCTGCCCTCGTTCCTGTAGACCTGGGTGATGACGACGTCGGCGATCACCCCCGCGATATGGACCGTAGCCTTCGTCTCCTTGAGCGGCAGCCGGTCGACCGCGGGGTCGCCGTTCTCGACGAAAAAGTAGGGGGAAAGGGTACGACCCTGGTTCTTCTCCTGGGCCGCTTCCGCGGCAACTCCCAGGCGCGCGACCAGGAGCGCCAGCCCGAGACTCAGGAAAACTGCCTTGCATGAACGTTTCATCTCATTCTCCTTGGCGGGCATCCGCCTCGTCATGGAGGTAGTCTGCGGTTCACAGAAGAACGCCGTATGAAGCCGGGATGAAGAAGCGAAGAAGGAGTGAAGGGCTCCTACCTGAGCTAACTCGACGGAAAGGGAAGCTTCACGGCGGAAGTAGTCGAGGTTTGCATCAGAAATAGGGAGCTACAAACCAGAAGCAGGCAGATCCGGCGAAGAAGTAGGGAGCTACACGCCAGAAGCAGGGAGCTACAAACCAGAAGTAGGGAGATCCGGAGGAAAAGTAGGGAGCTGCATGCCAGCAGTAGGGAGATCCAAGCCCGCATGGGACGCCATGCCTGCTGAGGAGCGGTCCGGTAACAACCGCCGGGCTGCCGCGCCAGTAATCCAGCAAGACCATCATCAAGAGTCAGGAGGCTCCAGATGAACGGACGATGGCAATACCCGATCGGCGTCTGCGTGGCGGCTGTCGCTCTTCTCGGAGCGGCACCTTCCGGCGATCCATCAGCGACCCACAACATGCTCGTGGTCGGTGAGCGGACGGTCTACCTCTCTCATCTCCCGATGTTCCAAGAGAAGGGCCGATTGCCCATGCCGCATCGGTATCAGGCGATCCTGGAGGCGACGTTCGTGCAACAGGAGAACTATGCGAAGGATCGACAGGCGCACCCCGCGACGACGATCTATATGCTGAATCCGCAAGAGTTCGTTCTACCGGACCTGGTTTCGCAGCGCCAGCCCCTTCAATCATTCAAGGCGAAGGAGGTCGTTCGCGGCCATCTGGAGAGAAAGGGAAATGTTCCCATCCTTGAGGACGTCCCGGTGGCCGTGACGAGGGTGATTCATTTCCGGGAGTTCGACCCGAAGGCCAAGAAACCGGTCCAGCTGGAATACCTTCTTTTCGGCAAGGGAGGTGAGCTTTTTCTCGCGCATCGCATCGTCGGGCCGCCGGACTTCGATCAGGTCTTGTCCGTGAAGGCCGTCGAACCGGCTCTCACCGACGAAGAACTTGCTCAAGGTGTGACAGTCATTTTCCCGGGGACCAAAAACACTGTCACCGGTCGGCTGGGCGTCAAGAAGGTTTCCGGGGAAGCCACTTTGGCCGGCAGCCCGACGGTCCACAAGAAGATCCAGGTGGATGTCGGCAAGGAACTCTATTTCGAGGAGGGCGAGCTCAGGGTACCCGCGAAGTTCAACTCCACATCGGAGGAAACGAAGGCTGGTTTCCCTTAATTAAGTCCGATGGCCGTACCGGGCCAGGAGCCTGCGGCCCCCGGCCCGCCTCATGTCCTACAGGTGCGTATCCAAGCTGGAAGAGACGTCTGATCAGAGGCAGATCTGTACAAACGAGACAGATTTTTCCCTGGGAACGCTGGCGTCCCCGCCGGCCGGGCGGGGGAAGAAGAAGCCGGCGAGGACGCCAGCGCTCCCAGGGATATTCCCAGGTCCCCGTCAAAGTCCGCCCCTCCCGCCCGCCCAGGGGAGGGACCCGAGATCGAGGCGTTGGGCGCACCTTGGCGGAAACCTTGCCAGAGGAGCGGCCTCCCAGACCGACACAGCACCTCCTACCGCGTCCCTCCCCCCGGGGCGGGGGAGGGTTGGGACTGGGGGGAGGCCAGGAGGGGGTGGCTGCAACCTGAACGGCCGCCCCTTCCCTCTCGCGGCCCTAGACGTAACCCAGGCGTAGAATTCGGTCACCGCCGCACTGCACGCGGTCATCGCGCGCCTGTACACGGCCACCGCCGCACTGCACGCGGTCATCGCGTGCCTGCACACGGTCACCGCCGCACTGCACGCGGTCATCGCGTGCCTGCACACGGTCACCGCCGCACTGCACGCGATCATCGCGTGCCTGTACACGGTCATCGCCGCACTGCACGCGGTCATCGCGCGCCTGTACACGGTCACCGCCGCACTGCACGCGGTCATCGCGCGCCTGTACACGGTCATCGCCGCACTGCACGCGGTCATCGCGTGCCTGCATTCAGAAGGCCGGACCGCTACAGAAGCCTCTCGGGTAGACGGAACGCCCCCCTCCTAGCCTCCCCCCTGATCCAACCGCCGCCCTCCCAGGGGGGAGGGACCCCTCCCGGCCCCTCTCTACGGCCTAAGTTAGCGCCTATGGGACAGGAGGGGTGCCTTACACACACTGAGGTTACCCCCTATCCCAGCCATTGATGCCCTTACCGACATCACTGCCGGACTTTGACGAGACCCTGGGGATATTCCTCGTCAGGGTGAGGTCGAAGACTTCGCCAGGTGGCAGGCGAAGGTGGAGACCGCCTGGAGCCCAATGAGGCCCTACGCCACCGCCTCCACCCTCTCTCCCCCGCCCATCCCACTCCCCGCCCGATTCACCCGCCGAGTGAGGAACATCATCACCGCCAGGATCAGGAACAACCCGAGCGAGCCCAGAAGCAACGCGTAGTCCTCGACCTGAAGCAGGACGTAGAGATACCCGTAGAGCGTCGTCAGGATCGCCCCGAGGAGGAGCGAGCGGCCCTTGGCTTCCAGGATCGCGTAGGCGTAGCCGGTGATGAGGCCGACGATGGCCACTGCTGCGATGCCGTAGGCGATCCCGAAGGCCAGGTGCTCCGAGAGCGAGAGGAGGAGGAGGTAGAAGAGGCAGAGCGCCGCTCCCACCAGGAGGTACTGCACCGAGTGGATGGCAACCGGGCTCCACATCTCGTAGACGAAGAAGGTCAGGAAGGTGAGGAGGAGGAAAAGGATGGCGTACTTCTGCGCCCGCTCGGTCTTCTGGTAGGCGTCGACCGGGAGGAAGAGGTCGACCCCGAAGGACGAGAGGTCGAGGGTGCCGCGCGGCACCACCCGCTCGACCTCGTCGGCGCGCCACTGCTGAGGGTAGCTGCGGCCGAAGTAGGGGATGCTCCAGGAGGCGGTGAAGCCGTCGGCCCGCACGGTGTGCGCCTCGGGCAGGAATTTGCCGGTGAAGCTCGGGGCGGGCCAGGGGGAGCGCAGGGCGACGGTCGTCTGCTTGCCCACCGGCAGGAAGTGGAGGCTGCTGCTGCCGTCGACCACCAGGTGGATGCGGAAGGTGGCGACCTCCCCGGCCTCGCGGTCCAGGCCGGGAACCGCCACCCGCAGGCCCGAGCTCCACAGGCCGGGCTCGGCTCCCCCTGGTGCCAGGGGGAGCGAGCGGCCCTGCCAGACGAGGTCGCCGGCCTGCCGCACGCCGCGCAGGTCGGGGAGGCCGAAGGAGAGCCGGGCGTCGTTCCACTGGACGTTCTCCGGCGCCACCCGCCACTCGGCGAAGCTCGGGCGCCGGAAGGTCCCCGTCACCTCGAGGTCGGCGCGGTAGAGGACGGCCTCGAAGATCCCCCGGTGCCGCTTCTCGGGACGGACCTGCCCCTCGACGTGCAGGGTCTCGGGGAAGAACTGGGCCTCCCGGGTGATCACCGTGATCTTCTCCTTGCCGTCGGCCAGGCTCTCCCGCAGGGCCTCGCGGAAGGGGACGGTCAGGAGCGGGCCGGCCAGGGTCTGCGCCTCGCCCCACAGGGACGCCACCTCGTGCACCGCCTGGTTCCGCCGGTTCTCGCGCTCGTAGATCAGCGAGCCGACCATGGAGAGCGGAATGAGCAGGAGGAGGACGAGCCCTCCCATCACCATCAGCTTGAACGTCGGCGAGCCTTTCAGGCTGCGGCGGTCGCGGAACCGGTCGAACATGAGATCCCTCCAGAGTCGGGCCGGCGGACCGTTCCGCCTCCCGCACCGGAGTAGACCTCCGCGGCAGGCGCTCCCTTCAGGCGGAAAGCGGGCAGGGGGAAGGCAGATTGTGGCGGGATCATGGCAGACGGCCCTGGAGGGCCGACCTGCGGTACATTGCTCGCATGTCCCCGCCGACCGGCCCCCTGATCGCCCTGGTGGACGACGAGGCGAGCCTGCGCGAGACCGTGGGCTTTGCTCTGCGCCGGGAGGGCTACCGCGTCCTCCCCTTCGCCGACGGCCTCGCCGCCTGGCGGAGCTTCGAGCAGTCCCTCCCCGACCTCGCCGTGCTCGACATCCTGATGCCGCAGATGGACGGCCTGGAGCTCTGCCGCCGGCTGCGGACCCTCTCCGAGCGGCTGCCCATCCTCTTCCTCTCCTCGCGGGACGAGGAGCTCGACCGCGTGCTCGGGCTGGAGCTGGGGGCGGACGACTACCTGTGCAAGCCGTTCTCCATGCGCGAGCTGGCCGCCCGAGTCAAGGTCCTCCTGCGGCGGGCGAAGATGCGCCAGGAGCCCGAGCCGGAGAGCGGCGGGCGCCGGCTGGTGCGCGGCCGGCTCTGCCTCGATCTCGACCGCTACCAGGCCTTCCTGGCCGACTCCCCGATCGCCTTGACGGTCACCGAGTTCACCCTCCTCCACGCCCTGGTCCTCCACCCCGGCCATGTCAAGACCCGCGCCCAGCTGATCGCCGAGGCCTACCCCCATGACGCCTACGTGAGCGACCGCACGATCGACAGCCATGTCAAAAGGTTGCGGAAGAAGCTCGCCCTCGCCGACCCCGCGTTCTCCCCCATCGAGACGGTCTACGGGCTGGGCTATCGCTGCGGCGGGACCGAGTGAGCCCACCGCTGCGCCCGTTTTCCGGGCTGTCGCTCAAGCTCCTCGCCTTCAACCTGCTGCTGGTCTTCCTGCCGGTCGCGGGGTTCCTCTACCTGGACGTCTTCGAGCGCGAGCTCCTCTCCCAGCAGGAACGGGCCATGGTGCAGCAGGGGCGCCTGCTGGCCGCCGCCCTCGCCGGCCGCGAATCCATCCCACCCCAGGAGGCCACGGCCCTGATCCAACGCCTCGACCGCCGGATCGAGGCCCGGCTGCGGGTGGTGGACACGAAGGGGACCCTGCTGGCCGACTCCAGCCGGGGTGGTCCGCCGGCCCTCCCCGCGGCCGCCGTGGAGCGCTACGGCCGGGACCTCCCCATCTCCCCCGCCCGCGACAGCCTCCTCTACCGGTTGGGCGCTACCCTCTATCGGTTCTGGCAGCGCCGCTTCACCCCTCCCCCGCCGGCGCGGGAGGTCGACACCTACTACCGGGCCGGTGCTCCGCTCCTGGGACCCGAGGTGCGGGCCGCCCTCGCCGGCCGCTACGGGGCGGTCACCCGGCCGACCGGCGGCCAGCGCTCGCTCACCCTCTACAGCGCCATCCCGGTGCGCGGCCCCGCCGATCCATCCAATCGCCCAGGCGAGGTGATCGGCGCGGTCCTCGTCTCGCAGTCCACCCTGCGCCTGCGGGCCGCCCTGGTCGAGGTGCGCCTGGGGATCTTCCGGGTGTTCCTGGGCGCGGTCCTCGCCGCGATCGTCCTCTCCTTCCTCATCGCCATCACCATCGCCCGGCCGCTCCAGCGCCTGGCCGACGAGGCGCGCGCCCTGGTCGACCGCCGCGGCCGGCTCCTCGGCAGCTTCCGCGGCTCGGCGCGGGGGGACGAGATCGGCGACCTGGCGCGGGCGCTCGAAGAGCTCACCCGGCGCCTCTCCGGACATCTGCGCTTCATCGAGTCGTTCGCCGCCGACGTCTCGCACGAGCTCAAGAACCCGCTCGCCGGGATTCGCAGCGCGACCGAGCTGCTGTCGGAGGTCGAGGACCCGGACGACCGGGCCCGTTTCCTCGCCGTCGTCGAACGCGAGGTGGCGCGCATGGAGCGCCTCCTCTCCGGAATGCGCGACATCACCGGGATCGACGCCCACCTCCCCGCCGAGCCGGCGCCGCCGGTCGACCTCGGGGCGCTCCTCGCCGAGCTGGTCGAGAGCGCCCGCCTGCGCACCCCGGGCGTCGAGATGGCCCTCCGACCCTCCGACGACGCGCCGCTCGTCGTCCAGGCCTCGCCCGAGCGCCTCGTCCAACTCTTCGACAACGTCCTCGACAACGCCCGGAGCTTCTCGCCTCCGGGCGGCACGGTCACGGTCGAGCTCGCGCGGGAGGACGGCTTCGTCCGCATCCGCGTCGACGACCCGGGGCCGGGCATCCCGGAGGCCCACCGCGAGCGGATCTTCGACCGCTTCTTCAGCTACCGGCCGGGAGAGGGGAAGGAGGGGCACTCGGGCCTGGGCCTCGCCATCGCGCGGGCGATCGCCGAGGGATACGGGGGATCGATCACGGCCGGACCCAACCCGGGCGGCGGGGCGCGGTTCGAGGTCCGGCTGCCGGCCTGAGCTCGCGCGGCGGGCGGTGCGTCTGCTACCGTCTGGGCCGCAGAAACCACTTGTGCAAAGGAGGAGACGATGGTCGCGATCAATCGAGTCTACACCCGCCAGGGCGACGGCGGCATGACCCACCTGGCGGGGGGACAGCGGATCCACAAGACCGACCCCCGGATCGAAACCTACGGCGGGGTCGACGAGCTCAACGCCTGCCTGGGCCTGGCCGGCGAAGGGATGCGCGGCGAGACGCGCCTCGCCGATCTGCTGGAGCGGACCGTGCGGATCGAGAACGAGCTCTTCGACCTGGGCGCCCAGCTCGCGACGCTGCCCGAGGACCGGCGACCCGAGTCGCCGCGCATCACCGCGGCCCAGGTGACGCGCCTGGAGCGGGAGATCGACGAGATGAACGAGCTCGTTCCCCCTCTGCGCTCCTTCATCCTGCCGGGGGGCGGCGAGGTCGCGGCGCGGTTCCACCTGGCGCGCACGGTCTGCCGGCGGGTCGAGCGCACCGCCCTGCGCTTCGCCGCCGAGACCACCCTGGACGGCCACGAGCTCGCCTACTTGAACCGCCTCTCCGACTGGCTCTTCGTCGCCTCCCGCTACGCCGGAGCCCGGCTGGGGATCGCGGAGCTCCTCTGGCGCCCGGGCGCCTCGGCAACGGGAGAGGCCTGAGCCGGCTAGGGGGTCGGCCCTCCGTTGTACTATAGTCTGCGAACCAGAGCACCGGAAGCAGGGAAGAGGAGTGCAAAGCTCCCGCCGCCCCGCGACTGTGATCGTGACGAAAGCCGCTTCGAGCCACCATCGCCGTGATGGGAAGGCGCGGCGAGTAGGACGACCGTAAGCCAGGAGACCTGATCCGGTAGCGCGCTCTCGATTTCCCGCGGGGGAAAGGAGCACCGTGTCGAGCCATCGTCGTCGCCCTGTCTCGTCCCTTCTCTTCGTCCTGATCCTCTCCCTCCTCGTTCCCGGCGCCTCCGGCGCCCAGAGCCCGCCGCCCACGCCGTCGGGTGCCCGCCCGGAGGCGTCGCCGTCGCCCGACGGCTCCGGCGAGGACCCGGACCACCCGACCCTCCAGGAGGAGATCGTCGTCACCGCGAGCCACCTGCCCGAGAAAGCCGAGGAGGTCGGGAGCTCGGTGACCGTCATCGGCCGCCAGGAGATCGAGCGCCGCGGCGCGACGGCGGTGCTCGACCTCCTGCGCACCGTCCCCGGGCTCGAGGTCAACCAGAGCGGCGGCCCGGGGGCTCTCGCCAGCGTCTTCCTGCGCGGCGCCAACTCGAACCACACCCTGGTCCTCGTCGACGGCGTCCGGGTCACCGACAACAGCGGCGGCTACGACTTCTCGGCCCTCCGCGCCGACGACGTCGACCGGATCGAGGTCCTCCGCGGACCGCAGAGCACCCTCTATGGCTCCGAGGCGATCGGTGGGGTGATCAGCATCCTCACCCGCCGCGGCCGCACCGGCTTTCATTGGAGCGCCGACGCCCAGGGCGGCAGCTTCGACAGCCGCAACTTCGCGGTGACGGCCGACGGCGGCAACGGCCGGCTCGACTACAGCCTCGCGGTCGCCGACCGGCGGACGGATGGGGTCTCCGCGGCGAGCGAGCGGCGGGGCAACCACGAGACCGATCCCTTCTCCGACCGCACGGCGGCCGGCCGCTTCGGCTTCACCGCCTGGGGAGACGGCCGCGTCGACCTCGTCCTGCGCCACGTCGACGCCGACAGCGCGCTCGATGGCTTCACCCCGGGCGTCGGCCCCACCGACGATCCCAACTACACCCAGCACCGCCAGTTCACCGTCGGCTCGCTCCAGCTGGTGAAGCCGCTCACCGCCTGGTGGGACCTCCACCTGACGACCGGCGTCCATCGCGAGGACACGCGGGGCAAGGACCCGGACACCTTCTTCAACAACTACGACCTGCGGACCGAGCTGCGCCAGGTCGCCGCCCAGTCCGACTTCAAGCTGGGACCGAAAGACACCCTGATCGCCGGCTTCAGCGGCGAGCGCCGGCAGGGTGAGACGGTGGGCTCCTACGACCAGTCGCTACGCTCGACCTCCTTCTACCTCGAAAACGACTGGTCGCACGACAACCGCCTGTTCCTCACCGCCGGCGCCCGGAACGACGACTACTCGCGCTTCGGCAGCAAGGTGACCTATCGGGTGACCGGCAGCTATCTCGCGGGCGGCGGCGTCAAGCTCCACGGCAGTCTCGGCACCGGCTTTCGCGGGCCGAGCTTCGACGAGCTGTACTTCCCCTTCGCCGGCAACCCCAACCTGCGCCCCGAGACCAACACCGGCTACGACCTGGGGATCGACCGCACGTTCGGCCTGGGCGCCGGCGGCTCCCTGGTCGCCGGGCTCACCGGGTTCGCCAACCGCTTCCGGGACCTGATCGACTTCAACCTCGATACCTTCACCTTCGAGAACGAGCGGCGCGCGCGCTCCCAGGGGATCGAGGCCACCTTCGAGTTGCGCCCGCGGCAGGGCTACGAGCTCCGTGCCTCCTATACCTATGACGACACCCTGGACCTGGCGACGGGCCGGCAGCTCGCCCGCCGTCCCCGCCACCGCTGGACGGTTCTCGGGCTCTTCGAGCCGGGCGGCCGGCTGGCGCCGCTCCGCGGCTCGGTCGCCCTCTCTGGGGCCGCCGACCGGATCGACTCGGACGGCACGAAGATGGATCCCTACACCCGGGTCGACCTCTCTCTGGAGTACCGGGCGACGGCCTGGCTCACGCCCTATCTCCTCCTCCAGAACCTCTTCAACCGGCAGTACGAGGAGGTGACCGGCTACACGACGCCGGGTTTCGCGGCCTTCGTGGGCCTCCGTTTCAACCCGCGCTGATGCCGCTGATGCCGATCACCCTGGTCACCGGCGGTGCGCGGAGCGGCAAGAGCCGCTTCGCGCTGGAGCTGGCGCTCGCCGGGGAGCGCCCCGCCTTCATCGCCACGGCCGAGCCGTTCGACGGCGAGATGGCGGAGCGCATCAGCCGCCACCGCGAGGAGCGCGGGGAGCGCTGCCTCACGGTCGAGGAGCCGCTCGACCTCGCGGCCGCCCTGGCCCGGTTGCCCCCGGACACCGGGATCGCCGTCGTCGACTGCTTGACCGTCTGGCTCGGCAATCTGCTCCACCGGGAGGAACGGCAGGGGAGCCCGAACGGCGAGGAGCCGGCGGAGATCGCCGCCTTCCTCGCCGCTCTCGCCTCTCCCCCCTGCCCTCTCGTCCTGGTGACCAACGAGGTGGGAATGGGTCTGGTCGCCGACCACCCGCTGGGCCGGCGTTTCGTCGATCTGTCCGGCCGTCTCAACCAGGCGGTGGCCGGCCGCGCCGAGCGCGTCGTCCTCCTGGTGAGCGGCCTCCCCCTGCACCTCAAGGGGGGCGCGGGGTGAGGACGCGCGCCGCCAATCTCCTCCTCGGCCTCCTCGCCCTGCCCGGCCTCCCGGCCCTGGCGGGCGCCTCCCGGGCCGCGGCCGCTCCCCCGCCCCGCCGGGTCGTCTCCCTGGCCCCCTCGCTGACCGAAATCGTCTTCGCCCTCGGCGCCGGCGACCGGTTGGTCGGGGTGACGCAGTCCTGCGATTATCCGGCGGCGGCCCGCGGCCTCCCCAGGATCGGCGGGATGACGGACGGCACCATCGATCTCGAACGGCTGCTCGCGCGGCAGCCGGACGTGGTGCTGGCGATCGGCGAAGACCAGGCCACCACCGTCGCCAACCTGCGGCGGCTGGGAGCGCGGGTCGAGGTGATCGAGTCGCAGACGGTCGCGGACGTCTTCGGCGCCGTCTCCCGGGTGGGCGAGATCCTCGGCCTCCGCGAGCCGGCGGGCCGCCTGCGGCGGGAGCTCGAACAGCGCGTCGACCGGGTCCGCACGGCGGTCGCCGGCCTGCCGGCCGGAAAGCGGCCGCGGGTCTTCTTCGAGATCTGGGACCACCCGCTGATGACCGCCTCCCGCGCCACCCTGGCCGGCCAGCTGATCGAGCTGGCGGGCGGCATCAACCTCTTCGCCGACCTCTCCGGACGCTACGTCGAGGTGAGCCCGGAGACCGTCCTGCAGAGGAACCCGCAGGTGATCCTCTCGCCCGACCACCATGGCCGGGCGCTCTCCGTCGACAACCTGCGCCGGCAGCCCGGCTTCGCCCAGGTCGACGCGGTGCGCCATGGCCGGGTCCACACCTTCGCCGGCGACCTCGTCTCCCGGCCCGGCCCTCGCATCGCCCTCGCCCTGGAGCTCGTCGGCCACGCCCTCCACCCCGACCTCGTCCCGCTGCCTGCGGAAGGCGCGCCCCCCGGCGCGGCGCGCCATTGAGTGACCGCGATCGCGGCCGCCGCCGCTACGGCGTCCTCGTCCTCCTCCTCGCCGTGGTGCTCCTGGCGAGCGCCGCCGGCAGCCTCCTGGTGGGGAGCGCGGAGATTCCCCTCCGCCGCACGCTCACCCTCCTCGCCAGCTCCCAGCCCTCGCTCGAACGCACCATCCTCCTCAAGCTGCGGCTGCCGCGCATCCTCCTCGCCCTCGTCGTCGGCGCCGGCCTGGCGAGCGCCGGGACGGCCTACCAGAGCCTGTTCTCGAACCCGCTCGCCGACCCCTTCGTCATCGGCGCCTCGAGCGGCGCGGCGCTGGGCGCGACGGCCGCCATCCTCGCCGGCTGGGGCTGGAACGGCGGCTGGGGGATCGGGCCTCTCCCCCTGCTCGCCTTCGGCGGCGCGCTCGCCACGGTGGGGCTCGTCTACCTGATCGGAGCGGGCGGGTCCCGCTCCTCGCCCGTCACCCTTCTCCTCGCCGGGGCCGCGGTCAGCACGGTCGTCGGCGCGCTCGTCTCCCTGCTCATGATCCTCCACGACCAGAGCCTCGGGGTGATCTTCAACTGGCTCCTGGGCGGCCTCTCCTCGGCCACCTGGCACGACGTCCGCTACGGCGCGCCGCTGGTCGGCCTCGGCGTGCTCGCCCTCCGGCTCCTCTCCCGCCCCCTGGACGCCCTGGCGCTGGGCGACGACACGGTGGCGAGCCTCGGCCTCTCGGCGCTCGGCCTGCGCCTGGCCATCGTCGTCGCCGCCACTGTGGCGACGGCGGCGGCGGTCGCCACGGCGGGCATCATCGGCTTCGTCGGCCTCGTCGCCCCGCACGCAGCGCGGCTCCTCGTCGGCGGCGAGAACGGCCGCCTGCTGCCGGCGAGCTGCCTCCTCGGCGCCCTCCTGCTGCTCCTCGCCGACGATGCCGCCCGCACCCTCGCGGCGCCGCAGGAGATCCCCATCAGCATCCTCACCGCGTTGGTCGGCGGCCCCTTCTTCCTCCTCCTCCTGCGCCGGCAATCGCGGGCGCCGGGAGGGCTGCCGTGACCGCCGTCCTCGCGGCCCAGGGGGTCGCCTGCGCCTACGGCGACCGCGAGGCGCTCGCCGCGTTCGACCTCGCCGCGGCGCCGGGCACCGTCACCGCCCTCCTGGGCGCCAACGGCGCGGGCAAGAGCACGGCGCTGCGCGCCCTGGCCCGGCTGCACAAGCCCCGGCACGGCGCCATCCTCCTCGACGGCCAGGACGTCTGGCGGCTCCGGCGACGCGCCTTCGTGCGCCGGGTCGCCTTCCTGCCCCAGACCGAGACCGCGCCGTGGCCGATGACGGTCGAGCAGATGGTCCTCCTCGGCCGCCTGCCCCACCGCGGCTGGCTCCTGCCCTACACCCAGGCCGACCGCGCGGCCCTCGCCCGGGCCCTGGACCAGGTGGAGCTCCAGGGCCTTGGCGGCCGCGACCTCGGCTCGCTCTCCGGCGGCGAACGGCGGCGGGTCCTCCTCGCCCGCGCCCTCGCCCAGGATGCCGCCGTCCTGGTCCTCGACGAGCCCGGCGCCCACCTCGACCTGCGCCACCAGGTCGAGCTCTTCGACCTCCTGCGACGGCTCGCCCACCAGGGGGGGACGACGGTGGTGCTGAGCCTCCACGACCTCCACCTCGCCGCGCTCTTCGCGGACCACGCCGTCCTCCTCCGACAGGGGCGGGTCCTGGCGCAGGGGCCGGCGGCCGAGGTGCTGTCCCCGGATCTCGTGCGCGCGGCCCTGGGCGTGACGGTCGAGGCCGTCCCCCATCCCCGTCACGGGGTTCCCCTCATCGTTCCGGTCACCCGCCGCGAGGCGGACAGGTAAAGGAGGATCTCGACATGGCCGATATGGCCGATATGGGCGATATTGCGAGCGAGTGGCGGCAGAGAGCGCAACAGGAGATGGATCAGAAGGTCAAGCCGCCCGGGTCGCTCGGCCGGCTCGAATCCCTGGCCGTCGATCTCGCGGTGTACCTGGAAACCCTCGAACCGCGCCTGGAGCGGGCGCGCATCCTCATCTTCGCCGCCGATCACGGGGTCTCCCGCCTCGGGGTGAGCGCCTACCCGCGCGAGGTGACCCCGCAGATGACCCGGACCTTCGCCTCGGGGGGGGCCGCGATCACCGTCCTCGCCCGCACCCTGGGCCTCGAGGTCGAGGTGGTGGACGTCGGCGTCGACGCCCTTCTCCCTCCCCTCCCCGGGGTGGTCGACGCCAAGGTGCGCCGCGGCTCGCGGAGCTTCGTCGACGAGCCCGCGATGACCGAAGACGAGCTGGCGGCCGCCCTCGCCGCCGGGCGGGACGCCGCCAGCCGGGCGGTCGGGAGCGGGGTCGACGCCCTGGGACTGGGCGAGATGGGGATCGGCAACACCACCGCCGCCGCCGCTCTCCTCGCCGCCCTGACCGGCCTGCCGCCCGGCGACACGGTGGGCCGGGGGACGGGGGTCGACGACCGCGGTCTCGCCCGCAAGCTGGAGGTGGTCGAAATGGGCCTGGCGCGCCACGCCGCCGTCCTCGCCGACCCGCGCCGCGCGCTTGCCGCGGTCGGCGGGTTGGAGATCGCCGCCCTGGCCGGCGCGGCGATCGAGGCGGCGCGGCAGCGCCGGGTGGTCCTCGTCGACGGCTTCATCTCGACCGTGGCGGCGCTCGCCGCGGTGCGCCTGGCGCCGGAAGTCCGGCCGGCGCTCTTCTTCTCCCACCGCTCGGCCGAGGCCGGCCACCGCCTGGCCCTGGAGGCGCTCGCGGCGACACCGATCCTGGATCTCGGGATGCGCCTGGGCGAGGGGACCGGCAGCTGCCTGGCCTTTCCCCTCCTCCGGGCCGCCGCCGCCATCCTGCGCGAGATGGCCACCTTCTCCTCGGCCGGCGTCGCGGACCAGGGCGCATGAGGAGCGCTCTCGCCCGGGAGGCCCGGTACCTGGCCACCGCCTTCTCCCTGCTCACCCGTCTACCCGTTCCCGGCCTCGCCGGCTTCGAGGAGAGCTGGCTCGCGCGCTCGGCGGCCTACTTCCCCCTGGTCGGCCTCGCCGTCGGCCTGGTCGCCGCCGCGGCCTGGCTCGGCGCCCGGCTCTTCTGGCCGCCTCCCGTCGCCGCCGTGGCGGCCCTCGCCGCCGCGGCGTGGATGACCGGCGGCCTCCACGAGGACGGCTGGGCCGACCTCTTCGACGGCCTCGCCGCCAGCCGCGACCGCAGCCGGGAGCGGATGCTCGCCGCGATGAAGGACAGCCGGATCGGCGCGACCGGCGCCCTGGCTCTCGTCCTTCTCCTCCTCGCCAAGCTCGCCGCTCTCCTCGCGCTGCCCGTGGCGGAGGTCCCCCGTTCCCTCCTCGTCGCTCACGTCCTCAGCCGCTGGACGATCCTGCCGCTCCTCTGGCGTCTTCCCTACGTCCGGCCGGAAGGCGGGATGGCGCGGCCGCTCGCCGGCCAGGTCCGGGGTGGCCGGGTGGTGACCGGGAGCGTCCTCGCGCTCCTCGCCACCGCCGGCCTCTTCGCCACCGCGAGCCGCCCGGCGCTCCCCGCGGCGATCGCCGCGATCACCGCGTTGGTCGCCGCCGGGCTCGCCGCCGCCGCCGCGGGTCTCCTGTTCCGCCGCCGCCTCGGCGGGATCACCGGCGACTGTCTGGGCGCCACCCAGCAGCTCGCCGAGGCCGTCGTCCTCCTCGCCCTCGCGGCCCGCGGTGCATAGAGACTTGCCTATTTCCCTTGACAGCCGCTCCCCCCTGCCGTAGGGTGCTCCGCCAATCGGCGGGGAGCGGGAATGAGCCAGACGGACAGCAGATGGGTGGTCTTGAAGTTCGGCGGCACCAGCGTCGCCACCGCGACGCGCTGGGAGACGATCGCGCGGCTCGTCGAGCAGCGGATCGCCGAAGGTTTCCGGCCGCTCGTCGTCTGCTCGGCGCTCGCCGGCATCTCGAACCGGCTGGAGGCGATGCTCGAACGGGCGGTCGCGGGCGACTACGAGGCGACGCGCGACGAGATCCGGCGGCGGCACCTGGAGCTGGGCGCGGAGCTCGGCCTCCCTGCCGAAGCGCTCCTCCAGGCGGATCTCGAAGAGCTGTCGCGGCTGGCCCTGGCCGCCGCGCTGCTGCGCGACGCGGGTCCGGCTCTGAAGGCGCGGGTGATGGCCCTGGGCGAGCTGCTCTCGACCCGGTTGGGGGCGGCTTTTTTGCAGACGCAGGGCATCGCGACCGCCTGGCTCGACGCCCGCACCGCCCTCCTCGCCCGCGACGAGCCCCACGCCCGGGCCGCCCGCGCCTATCTCTCCGCCTCCTGCGAGGCCGAGCTCGACCCCACGCTCGTGGCGCGCCTGGGCGAACCGCTGATTAACGAAGCGGTCATCCCGATCGGTCAGAAGGATCGCTGGAACCGGCTCGATCCTGAAGACGATGGCCAGTTCGAGAGCCTGTATACGAGTCCCGAAGTGTCGCGCCTCGAGAACGCGTTGTATGGCAGCGTGCTGACGCCGATTTCGGTGACCGGCCGCAACGATCTCGTCGCGATTCTGCTGACGGGTGTTCCCGGCCTCAACTTCACCGGGCCCAAGAAGGCTGACCTGCTGCGGCTCAACACCGGCATTCCTCCAACTCCGGTCGGCAGTCAGAAGCGGCTCGGCTTCCTGGCCGGCGACACCGCTGGCTTCCCCAACGGACGCAGGCCGGTGGATGACGTAGTGGACATTGCGTCGCGCGCAGTGGCCGGCATCCTGGTGGATCCGGTGAAATTCGGCACGCGAATCGGAGATGGCGTCCAGGCCAATCCGGAAGGCTTGCCCGGCACATTCCCCTACGTGGCCCCGGCCAACAACGGCCGTAACGGCCACCATATCGGCCCCGGACAGGTAGGCTGCACCGGACAACCGGACGACATTTGCCCCGTCCAGTAGTTCAACTCGTGGCCGCTGGTCCTTCACAGCGGCCACTGCTTTCGAGTGTTGCAGTGAGAATTTGGCCCGAAGCACAAGAACGAACTTACACATCGAGGAATGTCATGAAGAAAACTCTTACCCTACTCTTGCTCGTTACAATCTTCGCGACCGCGCAAACCAACCGAAATGTGCCAAATCTATCCCCTGCCGAGCTCAGTATCGCGGCAGCCCAAAAGCAAATTGAAAAGAAACCCACTCAATGCGCTGGCTATAACCAATTAGCGATGGCATTGGCACGCCGCGCCCGCGAAACCTCTGATGTCAAGTTTTACGCCCTGGCGGAGGATGCTCTCAAAAAATCCCTCGAACTCGCTCCCGGAAATCTCGATGGCGAAAAGGTCCACGTCTGGCTGCTGCTGGGGAAACACGAATTCGCCGCCGCTCTGGACATAGCCGAGGCGCTCAACAAGAGAGTGCCCGACGACGTCCTCGTCTATGGCTTTCTCACCGACGCCAACGTCGAACTGGGAAATTACAACGACGCTGAGAAATCCGCTCAATGGATGCTCGATCTCCGTCCCGGCAACTTGCCCGGTCTGACTCGCGCCGCGTATTTGCGCGAACTCTTCGGCGACATCGATGGCGCTTTCGAATTCATGGATATGGCCTACCAGTCGACTCCACCCACGGAAGTTGAAGATCGCGCCTGGATTCTTAGCCAAATGGGCCATCTGCGCTTGACCGAGGGAAAGACTGATCAGGCTGAAAGAATCCTGAGGCAGGCTTTGCTTTTATTCCGCGGCTATCACTATGCCCTGGGAAACCTTGCCA
>Ga0137403_10000270_pt1 | contig 66337 bp, 117 predicted proteins | sample CZOMad2_1_16fung_FD_122057 | JGI IMG/M metagenome (GOLD analysis project Ga0137403, IMG submission 122057) | Vadose zone soil fungal communities from Angelo Coast Range Reserve, California, USA - CZOMad2_1_16fungal (Hybrid Assembly) | ecosystem: Environmental > Terrestrial > Soil > Vadose zone...
TGGTGTGGACACTCCGGGGCGGGCCGCTATCTCGCAGTCCAAGCGGGGCACCATTCCCCATATCCGGGAACTCGGCCCTATCCTCAATGCGGATGGCCTCACTCAATTCGGGGGACTGAGCCTGCCTCTTGAGCAGCCGGCGCAAGTCGGTTTTCTTGCACATCTCGTTTTCGTCGGTTGACCATGGCGTCGATTTGATTTTTCCATCCTTGAATGCCTTCCATGCATCGGACCGATCGCGGATGTCCAGGCATTGTTCCAGCGACATTGGCTCAAAGTCGAAAGTCCCGTCTTTGAATGTGATGATGGCCACATAGCCTATGATAGGGCCGCGATCGGAAAATAGTTTTGGCTTGTGATGAAAGACCTTCGGGAAGCCCAGATCGCACTCGACATAATCCAGCGCGTGCACCTCATGCGAATAGATATTGCCAACCTCGCCGGTCTGCCGAGCCAGTTTGCACATGCCCTTGTAACCGACACGAAGTTGCGGTTCCACCTTCCGAGTTTTGTAGTTGTAGGCGGTGACAATATAGGCCTCGCCCAAAATCGGGTCCAATAACAGCCCAAGGCCAGCTGACTTAGCTACCTCGCGATAGATCAAGCGCGGTTCAAAATCCATTAATGATGGATTGGCCATGAGCGCATTCATTAAGTTGCGCTCGAATACCGCCGGCTTGATGTGACTTGGCAGGGCCGCGTAAAGCTCGCGAGCTTTCTCAGGTGGCAGAACTTCCGCGCGATAAATATCAAGTTGTGTAGACGGCGCATTCATATCGATTTCCTTCTGCGGCACTGGGCGCATTGAGATTCAAAGGTCTCTTTTGAGAATTCCGAATCCGGCAATACCATCTGATGATAAGCATCTCCAGTAACTAGATCGGAGATAGGAATAAAGTGGCCGCAATCATCGCACTTAATTGATCCATCGGCCGTCAGCATATTGAATTCCCTTCCGGCCTAATCGCGCGGTGTTGCCGAAAATTCGACGCCTGACATCATCTTGCCGTCGCTCAATACCATGCTTGGCGCATATAAGCCCTTGCAGGTAGCTAGCCATTGCTCATAGGTCGCTGTCATTCCGCCGAACGCGCTGGCATTATTATCGGCGAGCCATCGCGCCAGTTCTTCCGGCGTTTCGAATGGAGGAGAGATCGGCGTGCCTTCGCTCGTATTTTCGTACATCATGAGCATGGTCGCGGTGCCGTCCAGAAATTCGGGCATGTACTCGCTCTGGAGTGGCCGCTTGCCATACCATTCTTCAAAACTCTCGCATTCGATGGCTGAGCCTTCTTTTGATTTGAAAGTGCGCTGTTCTGGCCACGTCGAATAGTCCAGAACTTCGCCATTGTTCCAATGTGCGAATTCCTCATTCCATTCCGCAACGTGCTCGGAATACGGACCCTTCATCAAGGGTATAAAATCTCCCTTGCGATCTGTGGGATGAGGCCATCCCTTCGGGACCATTCTGACTTCGCGACCCATCTCAATCTCCCATGTTCAAGAATTTACTACCGCACATATCGCGCCTCAAGTCAATCGTCGGTTGACGCAATTGGCTCTTTTTTTGGTGGATTTTTCGCCAAATGAACCTTTGCTTCCGGCAATGCGTCCAATTCCTTCAGCTTGCGCAAAAGCTTGAGACATACTCGCGCATCGTTCATGGCGCTGTGATCACCGAATTCGTCGAAGTGAAAAAACACAGCAGCCTCAGAAAGTTTCGGCCATTTGTAGCCACCTCGCCCGCCGTTCGGAGGAATCTTGCAGACATCGGTCAGCGCCCGCATGGTGCAGATATTCGGCGCACTCTCAAATTGATCTGGCATTCCCGCGCGGCGCAGTTCGGCTCTGATCTGTTTCGCATCGTGTTGGGAATTGTGCGCTACCATCACACGACCTTCCGCGACGGCCTCATTATAGACCGCGATAGCTTCGACGACCGGAATGCCTTTTTCCATCAAGATATCTTGCGTGAGGCCGTGAATCTTCGCAGTATCATCCGGCATGATCCAACCATCTGGCTTGATGTATGCCTGATATTCGCGCTCGATATTCATGTCTTCATCAACGAAGATCAGAACCAATTCAGCTAGCCGTGGCTGGCCTTCGGCGTCGGCGGGTCGCTTGTAATCGAAAAGACCGGAGCCCTCGGTATCGCATACGATATATTTTACCATCAGATCAATCCTTGTCTGGTTGAGGTTCCTGGCACCGTAAATCCAGCTTTCACTTTTGCCATCGCCAGTTCAAACAAAAGCGCTTTTACCTTCGGCTCGCCTTTAAGGAAGGCATAAACCGCATCATAGTCCGTGATCGCATCAAGGATGGTGTGTAGTTCTTCCTTGAGTTTTCGCGTTCCGTAAGTCGGTACAACTGCGGCCGGTGCTGCGACTTGCGCCACTTCCTCAACCATCGGAGGTTGCTCAGGCTCGCCAGCCGCAATAGCCCGATCTGCGGCGCGTGCATTCGCTTCATCCAATCGGCGTTGGCGCTCGTCGGCTTCAGCCTGTAATTTGGCAATACGCACACGCTCGGATTCGCGGAATGCAAGAACCGCCTTATTGAGCGCGGCTTCCTTTGTTTCCGCTCGCTTGACGATGGGAGCCCATGTCTTTTGAATGCTGGTGTATTCCCGGTACAGCGGCTCATAGATCGCGCGGCCGACTTTATCCGCCGCTAACCGCAATTCGGCAATCCGGTTTTTGCTCCCCAGAGCCTGCGCGGCTTCTTCTTCCGTCGCAACCTTATCAATTGCTGCCGCGATGGCGTTGTCAATCAATGCAGCGTGCTTTTGATCCAGCGGAGTATCGTCGGGCTCAGCATTGTCCGAAGTCGTTACGTCGCGATTGGCCGCTGGTACCATTTCGCCCACATCAGGCCATTTCCCAGTTTCAAGGAATGCCCAATAGGTCTCACCGCTGATGACGTTCTTTGCCCCGCAATACTCCCATGTCCGAAGTGCGGTTTCGTCTGAAACGTCCCTACCATCGATATGGCATCGCATGGGTGAACCTTCGGCCGTCCGATCGTACCAGAAGTAGACTGCATGCAGCGTGGTCGGCTGGCCATCGCGATATTTGCGCTTGATGCGATATTCGCCTTCTGCGGGTTCGGTCGCGTACCTGGGGCCGACAATGCCGTTAAGACAATCGTCATGCCATTTGCGGGAGCGGTCGATATTGTCGGTCATGATTTGGCTTCTTCCGTTGGTTTTGCCGCTCGCGCCCTCCCTTTGATGAGATAATTCATCAGATTCTTCGGGGTTATTCCAAGCCTCTCACAGATTGCCCCAGAAGGGATACCCTTCTCGTGCAATTCCAGCGCGCGGTCGCATTTGAAGTTGCTATCGGTCATCGGAAGCCTCTGGATTGAATTTTTCTCTTTTGGGCAGGAGCTTGCTTGCGTGGCCGTCCCGGCTTGCGTGCAATCGGACTGCTGTGTCCACTGAAAGCAGCGCGAGCGTAGTACCTACTCGCCAATCCAAATGGATCGATGCCGTATGACCGCCAAAACTCAAGCTCATTCATGGCGTGTTGCTTTCCGTGGCAAGATCGATCCATCGGCACAGCCCACTTATCGTCGGGCTTTTCCGACATGCCGGTCTCACGCTTGCCATATGCGATTGATCCGGACCGGATATGGCATGCCTCGCTTCGATCGTTCCCGCATAGGCAACAAGGTTGAAGACGTAGCCACGCTAGGTATTTTGGATCACGGACGCGGGGCGCCTTTTGGCCGATCTCGGTCATGACGCGATCTTCGCGGCGCAATAAAGCATCGCACCACCAACAAGCATGCATGCGCAAAACCGATTGACGGACTGTTGAAGCGGATCGTTACCGCGAATACCGTCTACGGCATTGATGATTCCGGAAAGAAAAATGACGCTGCCAAAAGTCCAAAATGGCACCGATGCAATGAGCCAGATCACGTTACAACCTCCGTCCGAGATTTAAGCTGTCTCTTGCCGCGATCTGGCCCGCGACCACGACCTTTCCGTATCCGCAAGGGTATCTCAAGTTCATCGGAGGCAATCGTTGTCATCGCCGCCAGCTTTTGCATTTCGCCAATTACATTGGCAAGCATCCTGATTTGCAAGATTGATTCTGTGTCAACTTCGAATGTAGACCACGTAGCGCCGCAGTCATCGCACTTCCGACGCCGCCGGATGGTTTTTTGAACTGGTCTGCGTCGCTGACTTGTCGCCGCGAGCAAAATCCTTGATCTGCTCTTTGTCCTTCGACGAGAGAATATCGACTGGATTGCTCATGGTTTTGCCTTTGCGTCATATTCGGCAGCAATCAGACCGCACGCCTTTTGCGTTCCCAGCGCGCAGTCGATTCGGTGCCATCCTGACTGCATCCAAAATATTAGAAATAGCGCAATGACGAATGTAGTTAAGTCAATTTCAACATTCATGGTAGCACTCCCGCAATTTCAGACGTTGCAATCCAGAATGCGCACAACACCGCGCCAATGATGCAGTACGCGCCATATTCGCAAATCTTCATGCCGACATAGGCCAGTGCATCCAATGCATTCGGTTCGCGAAGATCGGGGAAGTCGTTCATTTGTTTTCCTTCTTGTCTCGTGCGCGCCTTACCGATATTTGCCGCAGCGAATCAGCCAGAAGAAAATACCCGGCCATGTGGTAGCCGTGCTCGCCGATCACGTAGAGTGTATCGATCAGGTCCTCTATGCTGGCGAGCAGCAATTTCAGTTGCTCATCAGATATGCCGCCGGACGACTGATATGCATCGTAAGCGGCTTTCTTGGCCTCTTTGTTGGTCATTTTGGTGCATCCTTTGGAATGGGCTTGATGCCGAGAACCACCACTTCAAATTGGTCAACCATTTCTTGGGTCACCAAATCGGTGAATTGGATGCGCTCGACTTCGGCTTGCAGTTTCCTGAATTTCTTGAAACGAGCATGCTTGGCGATGGTCGCCTTGATTTCTTCGTCTGCTGCTTCATCCCATAAGCGCAATGATCCCCCGCCATTCCAGCCATGATTGCCGGTTTGCGTGCCAGACCAGTATTTCTTGAGGTCACCCGAAGGCCTGCTAGGCGACCATTGCTGTTTTGGATCGCCGCGCAATGTGAACCGGCCGGTCTTGTGAGACTTGAGAACGAAGTCCTCGCGGTATCCATGTGGCCCGTAGTGGCTTCGCTCGGTATAAAGCGCCACGCGAGCACCGGGAATAAACGGGCTTTCTTGGTCAGCCATCTGACTTGCTCCTACTCGCCCTTGGCGGTTTCGAGGTTTTAGGCAAAGGTCCCGCCAGCCATGCACTGCAAATCCCAGACGCGATCAAGGCTCTTGCATACCGCCTGCGTCGGCAAGGTCTCGGGAAACCGATACTTGCGGCACAGGGCCAGTTTGGTTTGCGCGTTCAGTAGATCGATGCGAGCCTGATTGAGCATTAAGGTGATTTGGTTGGTCATCCGTCTCTCCATCTAGTCAACTAACCATTGACGCAACATCCATTGCACGTCCAAAACCTCCCGTCAATGCCCGGTTGACTAATTTTTGAAAATAATCCATAAGGCGGCATGGCAAAGCACAAAAAGACCAATCGAGACGGCTATGAGGCTGTAATGGCGGCCCTTGAAAAGAAGGGCCACAGGTTCCCGGCAGCGGCCTTGGCTGGATTGCTGGGATACTCCAGGCAGGCGGTAGCCCAATGGAATGGCGTCATCCCCGAGATGTACGCCTATCGGGTATCGTTGCTATCCGGCGTGCCGATGGAGACCATATTGCCGGAGACGATTGCCGCCGTGGCAGCTAACGAGCGGCCAAGGGCGAGGAACAACAAGAACGGGACACGGCGGGAGCCAGCTTGATGACGCGATGCACGTCAGTTAGTCATTTTCTCCGTGCGAAGCGCGGCGCACCTACACAGGATATTCCGCGCGAAGGAACGCATTTGCGAGAAGTTTATGACCTATTTCAATCTAGTAAGGGTGTGCCGATTGAATGGAGTCCCGGCAATCGAGGCAAATATATTATGGATCTTACCGATTTCTACGGTCTAGATATCCGGCGCCTGCAGTCCGGCAATTCCCGCTCTGGTCGTAAGAGTCAATACGTCCTAGCCGGTGAATGGATAGGCCGCGTTTATATCGACTACATCGCCGAACGGCTCAAGGCCGGATGACAATCATTCATCTGCCGATGCCGCCAACGTCAAATAATTTGTTCGCCACTGAAATGGCGAGCGGCCGTCGCTTCAAGACCGCGCAATATTCAGCATGGTTGAAACACGCCGGCTATCTGCTCAACCTACAACGAATCAAGCCGATCAAAGAGCGCGTCGACATTCTGATTGAGGTCAGCGATGCAGAGACCACGGACGCGTCCGACTTGGATAATCGGACAAAGGCAACTCTTGACCTTCTCGTTGCCCACAAAATAATCCAGGGCGATTCCAAACCATACGTGCGCCGCGTCACGATGGCTTGGGGCAATAACGAGGGCGTCAAGGTGACTATTGCACCTATATCGTCAACCGACGATTGACTAGCCCCATTTTATCTGCAATGGTTCGCGCTCACATCTGGAGCGATGGACTATGTACCATCCGATAGAATCCGCCCACAAAGTAGCGGAAGAATGGGATTCGTATGGAGGTGAGACAAGATGGTCTCGCGCCATGCGCGATTTTGCGGCGGCTGGAGGTCTCTGTCGCTATTGGTGCGGTATGCCGGGCAGCGCGTCTGCAATCCCGTTGACATTTGCGCTATTTGCTCCTGATGGGACTAAACTTGAGTGCAAATATCGCCTCAAAGACATTATCGCAGCTACCGCAAAAATCAAACAACTGGAGCGATGAACATGGCAGATCAGAGCGGCCCTCCCTACGTTTACGAAGACTTGCCGGCGGCCCTTGCTCGCATTGAGGAGCTTGAGGATGAGAACGCTAAATGGCTCGCTGAGATAAACGAGAGCGAGACGAAAATATCCGAGCTTGAGGACGATAAAGACGATCTTGAAAAAGAGATCGGTGAGCTTGAAACCGAACTACAGGGGCAGGCTGAAAAAACCGACCATTCAGTCGCCATTCATGCCTTCCTGGACGAAATCCACCGCCCCGTAGGCACCCAAACATTCACCGTCCCGCAAACCCCTGCCGTCGACCGCGCTATACTGGCGCTGTTCGATGCAATCGATAGGCGGCTGTAATGGGCGAGCGAGACATCCTATACCAGAAGGGCGATTGTTGGATCGTTCAGAACGGCAAGACATACGAAGTCTGCGTGCTGGAAGGCACGCACGGTCGCGTCATGGACCGCATTGGCATCAATTATTGTCCTCCGAACCGCCCCGACGCATTGGCATATGCAAAACAATGCTGTGACCATCGCGAAGAAATCAGAATGCTCACGGGTGGCTTTAAAGCCCTCAAGGATACCTCCAAATGAAATTCACCGTAGCCGCTGGCGAGCTTCTAACCGCCCTTCGTGGTCCATGCGACCGCGCCAAGATCAGTCAGGTCATCCCGATCTTGAAGCATGTCAGGGTCAGCGCCTCCGACGATCGCATATCCCTGCTCGGCCACGACCTCGATTCCTCCAGTGAAGCCGTCGTGGCCGTTGAGATGGCCATGGCCGGCGAGTGCTGTATCCCTGCGGAGCCTCTCGAAAGGCTCATCGCGGGCCTTCCCAAGGCCGCCCACGTGGTATTTGAGGCTGCGGACAAGATTGTCCATATCAGGTCCGGCAAATCACGCTATAAACTGCCTACCGTGGGAGCCATTGACATGCCGGAACCGCTATCGGCGGAAGGCGGCTTCAAGTTTACGGCCTCACCTGAGGATTTGGAGCAATTGTTCGCCCGTCCGCGCGATGCTCTCAACATGCAGGATAAGCGCCCGATCTGCAACGGCATGTACATCCATGGCGAGGCTGGAAAAATAGCATCATCAGGTACTTCCGGCTACATGCTGATGAGATTTTCAACTGAAATCGAAGCCGGCGAGTTCAAAGGTGCCATTGTTTCGCGCCGAACGGCCGATGAAATCCTGAAATTCGGCCTTGGTGATATCACAATATCCGGCCGAATCATCTCCATTACCAACGGTTTACGAACCTACAGTTCCAAACTCATTGACGCTGTTTATCCCGATGTCCGCCGCATGATCACGGCTCCCGTCAGTCCAATCACTGTCGATCGCGAATATTTGATCGAATGCGTGTCTCGGCTCAAAAATATTGGCGATTTCAGCGGCGACGGAGCAATCGATATCAGCGCTGTTAACGGCGAATTGTCCATCTCAATGACTGGCATGGCCGATGGGGCCGAAATCATGGAATGCGACGGGGCAAGCGGGCAATTCATCTGCGTATGGTCAGCATGGTTCGTTGATGCCTTGAAGATATTGCGTGGCGAATCGGTAGAGTTGCATATTGAGAGCGAGACGAAGCCGCTCCGCCTCATTGATCCCTCGGAACCGAGCGCGATCAATATCGTAATGTCTCGCGCGTCGAAAAACAGGAAGGCTGTGGCGGCGTGAGCGCGGAAACATTCCTTGATGGTCGCGTAACGATGCTTGTCGGTGATGTGCGAGCCATGCTCAAGACGTTGCCGGACGATCATTTTGATTGCGTGGTAACGAGTCCGCCGTATTGGGGGTTGCGGGATTATGGTGTTGCTGGCCAACTAGGATTGGAGCCGACATTAGGCGAGCACATCGAAACCATGGTGGCGATTTTCGAGGAAGTAAAACGAGTTCTAAAGCCTACCGGGACGTTTTGGCTGAATTATGGGGATTGCTATGCGACGGCCCCAAATGGGCGTAGCGCGGCGGATACAAAATTGGCGGGGAATGACGACCGCACGTTCCGCGACAAGCCGCTCTCGACAATTGGCGGGACAATGAAGGCGAAGGATCTATGTATGATCCCAAATCGCCTTGCAATTGCCTTGCAAGAGGCTGGTTGGTGGGTTCGTTCAGAGATTATCTGGGGGAAAACAAACCCGATGCCGGACAGTTCAGGCGCCTATCGCCCATCAACTGCGCATGAGAAAGTTTTCATGCTGACCAAGAGTAATGATGGCAACGTGTGGCGGGCGCGTGACACTGGTGAAATATCATTTCAACCGGACCTTAATCAGCGTTGTGCGCTAATTACGGACAAGGACAGAGACGGAGCGCGATGGCTTAAAATGGGTGCTTATTATGATGCAGAAGCCGGGAAGCAGAATGGCCCCGCTGGGTTAACTGGAAACGAACACAATCGTCATTCTCTCGGCGAAGCCATTCCCGCAGCACAACGCAGGGCGCCGACAAAAGTGAAGATGCCCGACGGTTGGGATACCGGAGGTGGTGGCCATGGTTCGCGTCATCGTCGCGGACGCGAGTATGGGAAGATGATCGAGGTTACGCCACGGCACCAGGACCATATCAACCATACTGGGTTAGATGAACTGGGGCGCGGAGGCGGTCGACTTCTTCGGAATTATGAGTCTGCGCCGCTCACTGTCTGGCCCATGGCTACACAATCATTCAGCGAAGCGCATTTTGCGACGTTCCCGCCGGAATTGGCCGAACGCTGCATCAAGGCCGGATGTCCAGAAGGCGGGCATATACTTGATCCCTTCGGCGGTGCGGGCACCACGGCCCTTGTAGCGGCCACACTAGGCCGCACAGCAACCCTGATCGAACTCAACCCCGAATATGCCATCCTCGCCCGCGCTCGCATAGAAGCCGCCTTCATGGGCCGGGATGAGGGCAAGAGACACATGGCGAAACAACTCGGGAGAGACGCCCTGCCATTTGAGCCAGGATCATTGTTTGATCTTCTCAACCCCTAACCGGAAGGATCAAGAAGATGGATGAGCAGGATCGGCAAAAGAGCATGCTGGATCTGGCGCTATGAGGCGCGTTATTTTAGAATCCCCGTATGCAGGCAATTGGCTGCAACGATGGGCCAACATCAGATATGCCCGCAAATGTGTCAGGGACGCCATACAGCGGGGTGAAGCTCCGATTGCCTCGCACCTGCTTTATACCCAGCGCGGCATCCTTGATGATACCAATCCCGCTGAGCGGCAGCTTGGCATCGACGCGGGGTTAGCTTGGAAGGCCGTCGCCGAGGCATCCGTTGTCTATGCCGATCTCGGCATATCAAAGGGCATGGAGTACGGGATTGCGGCAGCGTCAAGGGCTGGGCTTCCAATCGAGTACCGCATCCTCAACCCCTAGACCGCTGAACACCACCACATACCGCCCATAGAAACCGAGCGAAACTCTAAGCTCTTGACGGTTTTATGAAGATGGGCCACAAATGATGAAGCCGCCCTCGTGGTGCTACGAGAGACGGCTTCGGTCCAGATAGGCTTTTGCGGGCAATCTGGAGTAACGCAACGGCATATATGGCTCATAACCGCCGTTTCGTCAACCGACCAAGCCTGCGGCCCGGATTTAGTTCCGATTGAGCAAGCCTCCCAAAACAGCACCATCGGCCCGGCGGTTAGCGTCCGGGGACAAAGCGCGCGGCTCTTACCCCAGCGATGGGACCGTTCCGTCCGTGGGTGCTTGTGGACTAGCAGGGCATCCAAGAACCAAGGCAAGTTATGGCAATAGTATTTACCTTTCGCCGGGTGTCGTGGCGGGCCAGTCGAGTTGACCCTCGCTAAAAGGTACCTTGGGGATACGCGCCGTCTAGTTGGCTCAACCGCATGGCCCAGACCCAAGGAAGGGTAGGGAGGCCAGTCTTTGCGGAACGCGGACTATGGGAGAATTGAAAATGGCTGTTATGGAACTAACGGACGATGAATTTGGTCTTGCTGCCGTATGGGCTAACAAGCTTCTAAGGGTGCAGGGTCCAACCGATTTTGGCTATATTTGCCTAGGAGCAGCAAGAAATCATACGCTGAGCCGAGAGCAGTTTAACGCCATTAAGCGCACGATCGACGCTGGCATCCCCCACAAGGAAAGAACTCGCAAGAAAATCAACCAAGGCAAGAGCCGAAAACCAATCACTTTGCCTAAGGTTCTTTGATGATTGAGCCCCACTCAATCGCGATGGAGCAGCAACTCCTAGGCGCTTGCCTCATTAACAATCAGGTCTACGGCCTATGCGAATCAATCGTCTCGCCTGAAAGCTACTTCGAGCCTATCCACACCACGATTTGGCAGACCATGGGCCAGCTTATCACCCTTGGTAAGGTCGCCAGCCCAGTCACACTGCAAGCCTTCCTGCCAACCGGCATGAAAATCGGTACCATGACGCTAGGGCAATATCTTGCCCAATTGGCGGCCCAAAGCACAACAATCGTCAATTGCCGTGATTTTGCAAGAAACATCAGGGACTTATCAGATATACGTGCGCTTCGTAATGTCGGTAACGAAATATTGATCGCGCAAACTACCGATGCGGACGAATTGTCGACTTGGGCAATAGATCAGATCGACACCATCGCTAGCGCTAGATTTACGCAGGATAGCCCCTCTCTGACCTTGGCGGCCTCCGTGGTGCGTGCAGTTGATGCAGCTGCCAAGGCATATCAAAACGACGGGGCCGTTACAGGCATGTCCTACGGGCTCAGGGATTTGGACATCAAGACCGGCGGGCTGCATCGGGGGGAGCTGACATTGCTCGCCGGCAGGCCCGGAATGATGAAAACCGGGGTAGCCCTCAATTTCTGCCGCTCCCTCTGTTCCGAGCATATCGACGAACAAACTGGCGAAGTTCTCAATCCCGGATACCGAGGAATATTTTTTAGTCTCGAAATGGGAGACATCCTGCTTTCGCAACGGCTGATGTCCGATATGATTTTCGGTCAGGCGCGTTCGCGTGAGGTGCCATACTCGCGGATCAGAAAGGGCGTCATCAGTGAGACTGAGTTCGGCTATCTTACCAGCGCTGGCCTCGCGCTCGCAAAACTTCCACTCCAGATCGAACAGCAAGGCGGAATGAACTTGGCCCAGGTCGGGGCCAAGGCGAGACAGCAGAAGCGCAAAGGCGGACTGGATTTTATCATCGTCGACTACCTCCAATTGATGGGGGTTGCTGATCGATATCGCGGCAACCGCGTCTCCGAAGTTTCGGAATTATCAAGCGGACTTTTGAAGTTGGCGAAAGATTTAGATGTTGCCATGCTCGCGCTATGCCAGCTTAATCGAGGTGTCGAGAATCGCGAGGACAAACGGCCAAGCCTCGCAGATTTGCGCGAGTCAGGCTCGCTTGAACAAGACGCATCATTGGTCATCATGTTGTATCGCAAGGCTTATTATTTGCAGAACAAAGAGCCAAAGCCGGGCACGCCAGAATATGAACAATGGCAAACCGACATGATCGAATGCTGGAACAAGCTCAACATTCAGATTGAGAAAAACAGGTCCGGTCCTGTCGGTATGGTGGAAGCTTACGTCAATCCAGCCGTGAACGCAGTGCGTGATTTGAACGCAGAATATCCCCAATCAATAGGAGATAACGATGGACTGGGATCGATTTGATGGTCAATTCCGAGAAACATTTGGCGAGACGCAGGATCGTTGGAGGGCGATTAAAGCCAAGCGGAAGGCCGAAGGCAAATGCTGGCAATGCGCGAAGGTAATTGCCGAATGTACTTGCCCAAACGTTCACCATCACGAACGGAACGCCACATGACATCAGCTCAGCTATTCGACCTCCAATTGCCCGCACCACCAAAAGAAAAGAAGCTACCGGCAAAGATCGCATACACAGGCACATTCCTCGAATTCTGGAAACTCTATCCACCTCGTTTCAATTCAAGCAAATTTCTTGCATTCAAGGCATGGCGAAAGCTGGACGAAGACGAGCAACGGCAAGCGATGGTAGCTGCACCAATCTACGCCAAGAGCGTGCGCGGCCAAGAGGAAAGATTCACCTATCACGCAGCGAGTTGGTTGAATGGGAAATATTTCGAGACGATCGCCGCTCCCGTTGCGCCCTGTCAGACCATCAATATCGATTGGCCGCTCGTTCTGAGAATCTATGCCAAGACCAATAATTGGAATTTGGCCTATGGTCCATCCCCATCCCAGCCTGGATGCAAGGTGCCGACAGAATTGCTGGAGAGGAAGCCATGAGAAAGAACCCGCATCCGCTAATCGTGCAGCGCGCCAGCAAGAAGCGGCGAGATCAGAAAGACTAAGCTTTTGCGGCTGGTAACGCGGCTAAGGCTATCGCCATCCGACGTTGAGTAAAAATAATTCAGAAATCGTACAAATTCCGTCAATCAACCATTGACTAGCGGTTTGGGCCGTGTATGGTGAGGCTACCAGAACGGAGCAAATCAGATGACCAAAGCCCAGATGTTCACCGCAGCCCACAAGCAAGCCCGCATTGAGCATCGCCAGTACGGCGGCGCCTATCGCGATGCTTTCGGCAACGCATTGCGCGGTTTCCACATGGTTGTCGCTGGTTTCCGTGGCGTGCAGATTATCGAGCTGGCGCTGGTGTGGGCGTGACCAAGGAACAAGAAGATCGCATCGTTAGGAATATCAAATACGCTATGATCGTCGTGCTAATACATATGTGGTCTATAGTGTTCGTTGTCGCGGCCTCTTGGCCACGCCGATGATCTAATTTCCCTGCCCGCTTTACGCCCAGCTCCGAAAGGATACTGGGCTTAAGGCGGTACTAGCACACCAAGTGTCACTGAATAGCCAACTGGAGGCGACCATGAAAACCAGCCGGGAGAAAGCCCCGGCACTTCATGGGATCAGAACGGGAGATAGAGATGCAAGACATGATAGAGAAAATCGCTGAATGCATCTGGCAGAGCGAAGCCATTCGAGCCTCTGGCCAGCCACGCCGTGTGGATTGGTCCGATGTCTCCGATGAGGACCGCCGCAAATATCTGTTCACCGCAACCAATGTTTACTATCTTGTGAAGGCTTGATCCCATGCCAGTTCATTGCTCAACCAGCCATCCCATCGTCATCGTCGGTAACGCCGACGACATCCGAGATCTGCTCTGCGGCCCGCCGCAAGCCGATGAGCATGTGAAGCTCTGGCGATGGGACTGCTACCGTGCCGGCAACTATCACTATTGGCCGGAATTTTCCAACCGGATCATTTATGGGGAGAGGGAGCATCATGTCTAATCGGCAGGCCGGAAAGTGGAATGAGCAGGAGAGGCAAGATGATTGTGACCACATCGCCATCGTTTCGATATCCGAAACCGAGTGTGGGTGCATGGATTGTATGCGCGTCTGGGATAAGAAGCCCGGCTTCCAGTCCGACTGGCCGCAATTCGATAGGGGTTGAGCATCATGGGTGAGCATACGCCGACGCCGTGGGCATACAGACCATATCGACATGACGATTGGGGGTGGATTCGCGCCACCATTAAAGTTGATGGGGTTTACCCGATAGCGGCAATTGCAAGGGGCTATAGCCGAGACTCATTTGATGAGCATCGCCGCAATGGCACAGACCCATATAAAGCCAACGCCGCCCACATCGTCAAATGCGTAAACGCGCATGAGGAACTTGTTAATCTATTGGGCGAGTGCCTGAGAGACTATAGTCACCGAAACTTCACCGACTGCAATGGAATGTCTGCCAGGATCAGTGACGTTCTTGCCGCCCTTGCATCGATCGGAGAATGAGTATGGCTAAAGTAACCATCAACGTTAAGAGCTTGCCTGAGCGACATCCAATGTCTGAACCTTGGCTGGAATGGTTCCTGGTCGAAATGGCACCGGAAACCGCATGGGGCAAGACAATTGATGTTCTTCTTTATGGTCCTAACATTGGCGTCAGGTCGGGTAGTCTCGGGAACAACGGCGGCAACAAGTACGCCAATATCGCCAGCTTACATGGAAATGCAATCGATATCTGGGGAGTGACGCATTGGGCGAGGATCCCTGATAATTTACCGGAGCCGCCGAAATGACCCCCAGCAACTTCATTCTGAGCCGCATCATAGCGACCGCAGTCGCGAACGCAGAGCTTCACGCCATGCGCATATTGGGCTGTAGCGAGTTCGATGCATATACCAGCGCATTGCGTGTTCTGGAAGAGACGATGGCGATTGCGGAGGGAGAGACGCCTGACATGGTTGAAACGAGGTTTCGAGCCTTAAAATCTGCTTTAGGGGAAGAATAATGACCCTGCGAATTATCATACGGTCCAGCCTGAAATTGGAAGGCAGCAACCATCTTGATGTCACATATCGCACGATTGACTTTGAGGCGCCAGAGGTTGACGATTTTCTTCGTGGTGGCGGGATGAGCCCAGATTCGTTTCTGCTCCGCGAAGTGGTCGGTGTTGAAACGCTTCCGCAAACGAATTGAATAGACACATGCCTAAGAGCTTCCGCACCATGACGCCCATGCAGAAAAAGGATGCGGTCATTGCGAACCTGCAGCGCGAGATCAGGAACCTTGAGCGACAGTTGCGGGAAGTCATCGCGGAGCGGGATGGGTTGGTACAAATGGCCAATAGATTCACAGAACAGAACGGAGACTGACATGCACGGACGTATAGGCGATTGGTGGAAGACGGAAGCGGACATATTCTCGTTGGAGGGGCTGATCTTGTGGCTGAAGAAGCAGCCGGAGGACAAAGTCTATTGCTATGATGACAATACAAAATGTCTTCAAGCACAATACTTCGCTGCCGTCGGCAAGCCAATTGCATGCTTGGGCAATATCTTGGTGACGTTTGAGGGCGAGTATAAGTCGCGTCGCATCCCGGAAACATTCCACGAAATAGCGGTGACAAGCCCATGGACCTTCGGTGCCGCCCTCGCCCGTGCCAGAGCGGTTCAACCATGACCGCCAAGACCAGAGATGAATGAGATGCGGATTTTTGCAGCTTATATCTCGATGGGCATGTTGGGTTATTTCCTAGCATGGGGCCTCACACCTCGCGGCGGGGCGATTGTCTGCACGGAAAGCGGTAAAATGAATATTTCAATCGCGCATATCGAAGGCATGGACCCGAAGGTAGTTAGCGATCAGCTTTATTATCTTTGCGATTCTGCCACTATAGGATTTGGTTACAAGAACCCAAGATTTTTTCCGTTATCTGGACGGGCACGGCCATGAAATACGAATGGGGCACAAAGCAATCACGCGAAACCATCGGACTGATCAGCGTGGTGCTGGCCATGTCCGCATCCGTCGCCGTGCTTGGTCTCGGCAGCTATCTTAAGATCCTGGAGTATTTGAGATGACCAACCAAACCGAACGTGAAGCGCTGAAGCCATGCCCGTTCTGCGGCTATGATGCCATGATCAGCGGTAACCCGAAACACAAAGTTGAGCCTGCAATTAACGTGCATTGCAGTCATTGTGATGTAGAGGGCTGGTGGTTCTATGGAAAGGACTGCGCGGCTCGTGCCTATATGCACTGGAACACCCGCATCGTCCCGCCGGCAGCCGGGAGCGAGGCGCTGCGGACCATGGTCACGGTTACCGCGAAATATTTGGATGATTTAGAAAGCGAAATGCTTGCGGGTAACGCTGACACGCCATCGCAGGTAGCCGAGAAACTGCGCGCCGCCCTCTCCTCTGCACAGAGCGAGACCGGAGGGGAGGTTTCGGACCCACAACCTGAGACGGCCTCCAATGTGCGGGAGTTACAGATTCGCACTGATCTTCGTAGACTAGCTATCCAGCAGCATGAGCGGTTAGTGGCAGGCGGATGCTTCCAGAGAAGCGGCAAATCGTGTGCCGTCTGCCATGGCGAGTGGGACGATGGCAAGCCAGAGCTTCACGCTTTGACGTGCACCGCCGTTCCATTCCCGCCTACCGAATCCCAAACCAAGATTATCGACCCTATCGAAAGCGTTGGGCTCAAGGGCGCACAACAGCAAGCAAGGCATGATCATAAGTCGATGTTGTCCACCGAATCCCCCGCCGACCAAGGCCCGGATACTTTGGGAGAGCGGAAGTGAGCATAGAATGGATCAGGAGGAACTACGGCGTTCCAGCGAAGTGCGGCGGTCGCGTCGAATACACAGGCGAGACCAAACCTCAGCTTGGAACGATCTGCGGCGCAAACGGAGGTCATCTCAGCATTCGACTTGATGGTATTGGCCACACCATGCCGTTTCATCCGACATGGGAGCTTCGGTATCTCGACGATCCAGATCCCAAGTCTGTCCAACCGATTTCCGACGACGACATCCCGTTCTAACACAGCAAGATAAGGGGTTTTGAGATGACCGAAAACACTGGCGGTAGTGAGATCGGCAACATGACCGAGAAAGAAATTCCCGGCGAACTGGAATATTTTGAGGGCCGGCTGTGCAAGGTTGTCGACGCCCGCCGTTCCGGATGGTGGCGCTTCAATGAACATTACGACCGCAACGGTTATTGCGACAACCCGGCGCGAGGATACTGATATGTTATCCCAGTCGACACGGGATATGAGTGCGGATACGCACAAAGACCTGAAGGTGAAGCTTGAAACGTTCACCAAGTCAGAATTGATCGGCGCGCTAATGCGCGTGGCTGAGCTTTCCGCGCTGAAGGCTGGGGGGTGGGGCGTGAGTGAAATGAAATTCGCGAGAAAACTTTGCAGCGCTGAACGTGATCGGATGACAGCGGCAGAAATCTGCATCGATGAATTGTTGACGATCATGGACCGGCACGGGGCGAGCGGCAGCTACCTTCATTCGGCTCTCACGGAACTGTCGTCGGATTTGAATAACGCCATGCTGGCCGCCGATGGACTGGCGGTCCGTCGAGAGCGTCTGAGCCGCGTCCGGCGGGCGCTCACAGATGCCTTCCCCATGACCGACGACGACTTGGCGGCCACAGCCCTCCCACCGGCAGAGCGAAAGGACCAGACATGAGCGACGAATCGTATCTCAGCATGCTCGGGTGGATCGGAACTACGATTGGAGGATTTCTTTTGGGAGCATCGATCTCCGGCGCCGATCACACAATTGCAGCCGCCCTGTTTTATGTTGTTGCGGTGATTGCCTTCGCTGCACGAACAGTACTCTCGCGCCCCGCCCTCACCACAGGAGAGCGCCAGTGAGTGACCGGGCGCAATGGAAGGTCCACACTTCATCTCTCCTGCAAGAGATATTGAACAATCCAGGTACTGAAATTCTGACGCAGCCACTCCGGATTTTTGGTCATCTGCTTGCAGCGGTTGCGGAGCGAGCGGCGGAAATCGACGATCCGGAATTGAACATATTGATGCTGCGGCTCACTCTTTACGAGCAGGCCGATCCGGAAAAGTTCAGTGCTCAGCAAATTTCGGCGGAATTTTCCAACCAAGAAAAACGGGTGCCGCGCACCCCAGCCGTCCCCTCGCAGGAAGGTAAGCGGAGATGAGCGAATGTGTTATTCTATTCCGGAACACCTCAAACCAGCGCGTCGGCTTCGTTACCGAGAATGATTGCGAAAATATCGCCGTGTTTTCCGATCGCGATGAGGCGATTAAAGCAGCTTTCAACGTTCCGATTTTGCAGGTGTACCCTTGGCAATTAGTGGAACTAGACGAGATATGATCTTCAATTGGAAAACCATCAATACCATCGCCGATTTTCTGGCCTATCCTGAAAATACGTTACAAGAAGTACGGCGGATAGTGGCGATGCTCGTGTTCGGCTGGTTGGCGATAGCAGTCGGGCATTGGACTGGCGTCCCCGTCTCAGTCGGTTTCGTTCTCGGCTACGCATGTGGCGCGCTTACGGTTTATGGTAGCATGAGGATGAAATGAAGAAATCCAAGAAGTCCGCCGACTACGCGCCCGGCAGCATGGGGCGCCATGAGGCATTGCATATGGCGCAATTTCTCGAAAGCGCGATTGACAATGAGCTTGTGCAGCATCCAGCCATCTTGAAACATGAGAAATGGCTTAAATTGGCTGTGCGTGCCGCAGATGCATTGGCCGAGCTACATCAGGCCATCGGCAAGAAGCATTTGAGATGAGTGATATTTCCGATCTATCGAAGGCCATCGCAGCTTGCATTGAGGCCAAGCAAGGCAACCGAGAATTTGCATTGTTTTATTTTGACGATGGCTGGCGGGCCGAGATAGGCAATGGCATCCATATCATCTTGGGTGAGGCGTGTGCTGAGCTTTCATTCGACCATGCCAACGCGATTGATGCAGTGAATGGGCTTCTCATGAAAATACGGGATGACAATAAGAGGAACCGATAATGGCAATTGATATCCAAAAATCTGATACGGAGCGATCAATCCAACACGATCCCAATATGGATTGGCCGGAATCGGTCCACATCCAACTTTGCTGGCGTGGCAACAATGGCAGCATCTTGACCTCAACCGAATCAATATCGGCAGATCAGTTTTTCGGTAGAGGGGCGTATGGGGCTCCATTGTCAGGAGAATACCTGATACAAGCCATCGAACGTATGCGTCGGGCCGGCCCTCCTCGAAAGACTATCCCATGAGCAGTATCACCACCCTCAATCAGATCGCCGAAGATGGCTCCAGGGTCCTCCCCAACCATCGGCATGAAATCTATTCGCAGGAATTGGCCAAGGGCACCTCTTACGATCGGGCCTATATTGCGGCTGGTTATAGGCCGTCCCACGCCAATGCGCATACCCTGAAAGACAAAAAGGACATCCAAGCGCGGGTAAGATACCTGCTTGCTCAGCGTGAACATTTGCACGCGCAATCCACGGCCAAGGCAATCGAGCAGACGGCCCTCACCAAGACATGGGTGATAGAGAATTTGAGAGAGAACGCTCTGAAATGCTTGGGAAAACTGCCGATCAACGTGACTATCGTGGAAGGCGAGGCCCCTATTCAGGAGTTTCAATACCATCCAACGGGCGCCAATCGAGCTTTGGAGCTTTTGGGCAGGGAACTCAACATGTTTATTGAGCGTCATGAGGTCGTCGAGGCGCGGATGTCCAACGATGAACTGGACAAATATCTGGCCGAACAAGCCAAGGCATTTGGACTGCCTGATGACACGATCAAGCTTTTGACATTCAAGATAGATGACGAATCAACGGAGCCGGTGCAATGAGCAAATCAATTGGAATTTTGGCGGTGTTGCTGTCGCTCGTTACGCCAACTCTGGCGGGTGAGGTTGTGGACCCTGAGGCTGGAGGCTATCTTGTTGGCGTCCCCGCTCAGGCTCAAGCGCGCCCAATTCAGGCGCATCCCGAGGATACGTTGTACGGCATTAATTTTGTAACCTCGCCCAACAATACGCTGTGCATGACAGCAAAGGTCACGGGCGCTCGCGAGGTATATATTGATTGGGATTGTGTGAACATCGCGGCGGCGGCATTTGTCGTCGACCCGGACAAGGCAATGCCGCCAGAAAATCAGTGGAACGGACTAGCCGTCATCTTGAAGGCCGTCCACGACGGGACGGCTAAGGAGGTAGTCAGGGCGAAATAAACATCTTGGTCTTGGAACTTTCACAAGACTGATGTATACTCCCCAGATGCAATTCACCGTCCACCATTATCACTACAACACGAGATTGGAGCAACTAGTCATGGCCGTATCCGCCGAAATCCAAACCGCGCTGGATGGCATCCGCCAGACGCAAAGCATCCTCAAATCGCTTGAGGCTGGTCTTGCGGTGCAAACCAAGATGCTGGCTGATCAAGGTGCTCAGATCGCCGATCTTCAGGCCCAAGTAGCCGCCGGCCGCGTGATGAGCGCCGACGACCTCGCTGCCTTGGCCGAAACCAATGCGGATATTGCGTCCGTCAACACCTCGTTACAGGCAGATATCCCCGCCAACACTGGCGCGGCCGGCGCTGGACCCGCCGCCAACCCATAACGCTGGCATTCTCACTCAAGTTGCGCCATAAGAGAATTGCTCTCCTGTCAGGGAGCTTACTCCCAAACTTCAGGCCCTCGCTTCACCATCATGGAGTGAGGGCTTTTCTTTGGTCAATCGTCGGTTGACGTTATGGGTGAGTTGGTTTAGCCTGAAAGTAGGCGTATGAACATGGAGGAAGGAAAGTGATGTCGGCTGAGGATCGCATCCAAATCTTGGGAAAGATCGTGGTCGGATGCGTCAAGACGCTGGACGATAAAGGTTACGACATTCTCCATATCAGTTTTGGGGATGGGAGCGGATTGCTGGTCCGTGAGCAAGGCCAAGCAGGCTATTTCTCGGTCGAAGTATTGAAGCCGAATATCGAATGAACGGCCCCTCGGGCTCTGATTGAATCGAAATAGGAGAAAATCCATGCAACTACCGCACGATGGGGAGGATTATCCGCTTTGGCTTTTGCTCGCGGCAAAGCAAGCGCTCTTTCGTTGTATGGAAGACCCGGAATTAGAAGATGCGAGAGCGGTACTAACCAAGATAGATGATGCTTGGAAATCTCGGTTACAGAATGCTGCTGATATTGGATGATGAATCGCGCCATTCCAAGATCCGACGTTGAGCGCTTCGCCGCCTCGCTAGCCGAGAAGCGCCGCCGCCTCGCCAAGATTGAACACAGCACGCGCGGCTATCGCGATGAGGATGGAGTGTGGCGCGGAGGGCTGCTGAGCTTCGTCAAATATTTCTGGCATGTGTTGGAGCCTGATACGCCATTTACGAGCGGCTGGGTCTTGGAAGCCATCTGCGAGCACCTTGAAGCTGTCACCTTTGGGGAGATCAAGAACCTCCTCGTAAATGTTTTTCCGGGTGCTATGAAAAGTCTTTTGGTCGACGTATTCCTCCCATCCTGGGAGTGGGGACCGATGCAACTTCCCCATCTCAGATACATTGCATTCTCGTATTCCGCTGGATTGACTGAGCGCGATAACGAAAAGTTTCGCGACCTTATGCTCTCTGCGGAATATCAAATGATGTATGGCGAGAAGGTCAAGCTTCGTAAGGTCGGCGCTCGCAAAGTATCAAATGATAAACACGGATGGAAGCTTGCCACTTCTGTTGGTGGCATTGGCACGGGTGAGCGCGCTGATAAACTTTTTCTTGATGACCCGCACAATGTCAAAGAGTCGGAATCAAAAACCGTTATTACGGAAACGGTACGTTGGTTTAGGGAATCAATGTCTGACCGATTAAACAATATCGATGTTGGATCAAAAATCGTCATCATGCAGCGCATCAGTGATGTTGACGTGTCAGCAACCATTATCGACAACGCATTTGACTATGTGCATCTTTCGATCGCGATGGAGTATGTTTGGGATGCGGACGAAAACGGGGACCCATACACTACAAAAATAGGCTGGGTTGATCCGAGGTGGCGGCCAAATCCAGATGATTGTAATGGTGCCTTGGCATGGGAGGAGCGCTTCCCGGATACCGCCGTGCGTGATTTGAAAAAGGAAAAAGGCCCTTATGCATGGGCTTGCAATCCATACGAAGCTCCCGTTCTCATGTCGGACCTTTCTATGCGTCCGATCGGAACCATAAAGAAGGGCGATAAGATCGCCGGCTTCGTTATTGGCAATGATGAAAAGCGTGCCAGATTTTCGGAGGCTGAGGTTCTATCGGTGCATGCATCCGTGCGACCTACTGTTCGGATTACTCTTGAGAGCGGTCATGTAATTCGTTGCACCCCTGAGCATAAATGGTGGACGGGCAGGAATGACACCAGCCACCCTCCCTACATGACGGCTAGAGCGCCGGGCTGTTCTACCGGCCGAAAAAGAGGTGGCAGCACTTTGCGGCGGGTATGTCCACCATCGATCGACATCCCAACTTCGCCAGAGGCAATCAGAGCGGCGGGATGGGTATGTGGATTTTTTGATGGCGAGGGATCAGTTTCGATCATAAGGCGCCGTCAAGCAGATCATTGCGCAAGCCCAATGATAACATTTACACAAGGATGTGGGCGCAATCTGCAGATCTGCGAAAAACTAGAGGCTTCATTGCGGCTGCTAGGTTTTAATTTCGGATTTTCTCAAAAGAAACGTGTCCTTGGATGGGAGCCCGTTAGAAGTTATTGGCTTAAAGCTGAGCCTGCGGACGGTTCCCGTCGCAAGGGCGGTGAGGCCAAGCGCCTTGCCAAGATGACGCTCTACCAAAAGTTTCTTCATGTCATCCAGCCCAACAAATGGCGCGAGCGTATTATTCACGGCGCTATGACAGGCCGTGTATTCTCTACGGACGATAGGGTGATATCCATTGATCCTGATGTTTCTGACACCGTTTATGGGCTCGAAACCACAACTGGAAACTATGTGGTTTGGGGTCTTGCCTCATCTAATTCGCAGTATCAACAAACTCCCGAAGCTCGGGGCGGTGGCCTGATTAAGCGAGAATGGTGGATGCCGGGTGAGGTCTACATGACCAATGATGGGCAAAAATTTCCACCATTCGAGTACATCGTGGCTAGTTTGGACGGCGCCTACACCGAGGAAGAAAAAAACGATCCATCGGCCTTAACGGTTTGGGGTATATTTCAAAATGAAAACGGCTATAATCGAGCGATGCTCATTCATGCTTGGGAAAAGCGCCTAGAGTTCTCTGGGCCGCGAATTGATATCCTGCCAGGCGAGCACGAATCGCTTTACAGGCGCCGATGCATGCCTGATTGGGGGTTAATTGAGTGGGTGGCGGATACATGCAAAAGATTCAAGGTCGATCAATTGCTGATTGAAGCCAAGGCTAGTGGAATATCAGCCGCTCAATCCCTCCGTAATTCTCATGGCCGGGCAGGCTGGGGTATCCAACTTGTAGAGCCGAAGGGAGATAAGCACGCTCGCGGCATGGCGATCGTGCCGACATTCTCCCAAGAGATGATTTACCACCCAGATAGAGAATGGGCTACTGCAGTGATTGATAACTGTGCTAAATTTCCTTATGGGGCCAATGATGATTTGTTCGATTCTACCACCCAAGCCATCAAGCATTTACGCGACAGTGGCCTAATTCGCAGCGATGAGGAGCGTCGAGCCCAAGAATTGGAAGCTGTAAGACACAAGGGGCGACCACCACAAGCCCCTCGATATCCAGGATTTGGCAAGAAATCGGCATAAGGTGCTATATGATTGCACGAAGTGGAATTCGAAACCGCCAATCCTCTTGTGAGGGCAAATCTGCATTCAAGTCTCACCGTATTGCCAAAGAGGCCGCCAATCGCCGCAAGAACCGCGTGGTTTACCGCTGCGATCATTGCTTTCAATGGCATGTCGGGACGCCAGAGCCAAAATTGAAGGTGTTTATGAAGCGAAAGAAGCTGATACAGCTATTTCTACAACCCGAATGGAGGCTGGAATGATTGATATTCTGGATCGTCTCACCACTATGGCCAATCTTCAACCGGGGTCACCTTTTCCGCCAGAGATTGGCGAGAACATCGGGTGGGCTCTGGCTATCTCGGGCCTTTGCCGAGAGGCGGCGGCAGAGATTGAGCGCTTGAGGAAGCCGCCAACGGCCCCGAAATTGGAAGACATGCATTGGGGAAGTGTTTACGCCATGAAGATGGGAGATTGCAAATGACTGATATTGTTGAGGACTTGCGACTAGAGCAAATGGGTGGAGAGCTTGGCATCGGGACACAGAAAATGTTGGAGCGTGCGGCGGTTGAAATCGAGCGATTGCGTGCCGCATTAGCCGTTGCCCAAGAGACCATTAGCCATATCGCGCAAGTAGCGGGCGTAGCCTCCCTTGAAGGACTGACCTTTGCCCAGATCAAGAAGAGAGATCCGAATTGGGAACCCTTGGCCTCTTCCGGCGCGTTCGAACCTTGATTTCGCCCATAAGCCACGCATGTCATCATCAATGACCATTACTTGACTATTGTGCGGAGAAGTACAAATCAAAAAGGATTATTTGGCATGAGCAAACCACGGTTTATCACTGGAAATGGGCCACTTATCACGCCACGCATGATGCCAGCCGGCGGCGACGAGTGCGTGGAACTGCTTGAATCCATGCTTTCCAGCGCCAAAAAGGGCGACATGTCTTGGCTAGTCGTCATTGCAGGCGGCCCCAACGACTACGGCGTGGCCCATGTGGGGAACAACGCGGCCCAGATGAATATGGGCATCGATGTTGCCAAGCAGGAGATCTTGTCGCGGGTGAAGGTGCGATAGGGCTTGCTTTAAATAGTTGGCACCGAAAATAGTTCTTGTGGCGTAGTGTCTCACTATTAGATATATACTGCGTCATGTCTCAAGTAACTGATCTTTTCCACCTTTATAGGCATTTCGACAAATGCGGTAACCTCCTTTATGTAGGTAGGTCTTTGAATGCTATTTTCAGACTAATGCAGCATCTTGGAGCGTCCTCTTGGGCCGCCGACATCGCCTTTATTGAGATAGATAGATTTTCTTCTTTCGAGGAACTGAGAATAGCTGAGAAGGTAGCCATTATCGAAGAAAGACCAATTCATAATTTGACTAAGGTCGCGCTGGCTAAGAGGCCGCGCGTTAAGAGTGCGCGGCCAAGGGGGCGGCCACCCATATTAGATGATAGACCTTGGGATTTAGAGGGTATTTCAAGGAGGACTTGGTATCGCAAAAAATCACAAAATTTCTGCTAAATTATTGATTGAACCCTTTACTTGTGCCAATTTCTGTGCCAATACTTGTGCCATCAACGGACGGAGCAAGCAAATGGCGAACGTCAAGAACTTCTCAGACTTCAACGGAAAGACCACGGAACTCTTTGGCCAGATCAGCGGTATGGACAACGCCAAATTTGCTATCGCCTTTCCGGCCCTCAAGGGCAGCCGTTACGATAGCTTCAGCATGAAGGTGGGCTATGCCGCCGGATCGCGCGAGCCGCTTCCACTGACCCGCTCAGTGACATTCAAATCGTTCCCATCGTGCCATGAATGCAACGCGCGGTGCATTAACGCGACCGGTCGCGTCATGAACTGTGAATGCAAGTGTGGCGGCAAGAACCATGGTCGCGGTGCTTTCAACTGTTCGGTGGCGGCGGCATGAGTCGCGACAGTTACAGAATTGATGAGGGGGATAAACTCTGGCCCCTGATCCAGATCATTAGGAATACGCATTACGACGACCTGACAGAAGGCCGCGTCCAGCAACTTGTCGGGATGATCGATGGCTGGCGGATCACGGATGCTGATGGGCGCAGGATCGAGCGGCCATGACCAAATCTGAGGACAGAGGCAGATTAAAGGCGCTATCGACGCCCCCACGGAAACAGAGAAGATGGATTTACCCCTTTGCAGAATTTGCGGCGATCGGCATCGGTTAGGCGGTTGTCCGCAATCGACTTCTCGCGGTGGCGGACAAGCCCCGTCAGACACGGCCACGTCGTCAACTCGGGGACGAAACTCTACCGCTAAAGAAGCCCCAAAAAAGAGCGTTGAACGATCAAACGATGGACCGCGAGAAGCCAAATCGAATCGACCAAAAACAAGTCTTGAGCTTGATGCGGCTTTTGCCGTGCTTTTGCCCAAGGCCAAGAGTTCTGGCGGCGGCGCTGAGAGAAGCGCATCCCAATATGGCACTTCCGGGCCATCTCGCAACCTCACGAGTATGGGATCAAGTCGTGATGCAAGGAACATCACGCCAGCCGGCGTATTGCCCGGTCCGTCAGAAGCCAAATTGAAGCGCGGTCGACCACCAATCATTGGCGAGCGGCCTTGGCAGGTTGCCGGCATGTCGCGCCGTAGCTGGTATCGCCGGAAGAAAGATGCGATTGCCCGCGCGACGCACGCCGCGATCGATGCTTACCCAAAGGTTGGTTCATGGTTTGTCGAGGAATTGGCCGATGGGTTTGGCGACAAAGCGAAAGGCCGCCAATGAGGCTAACTACCAAAATGCACGATGCCGTTAAATTTTCCGAGGTAGGAAAGTTTCTCAATAGGTTGATTAAGGATGAGGTTGAGCGTGGTGGCGATACGAGAATAGACCCTCGCGGCAACGTTATCCAACTTTTGTGGATTGCATTTATGAGTGGTAGGCCTAAGAGTTCTGACAAGCGGAAGGCTAAGAAATGAGCTTGCCAGAGATTGGCCAACCGCCAAATGAAATTGCGGCGCAGCTCTTGCTAGCCCAACTTCGGATGAAAGCACTAAAGGATGAGGTGAATTCAAGGTTCACCTCGGTTAAGGTTATTGAGCCTGTTTTTATGAAATTTCTTTCTGAGCCACCCGAGGAAAGACCATTGGTCGACCAATTCGAGCACCTTCAAGTGCGTGGTGAGGGTTGTACGGCCGACGAAGCAATTGACGATTGGGTGCATCATTTGGCCAAGACTCCCCAATCTGGGAAGATGATTGTGTGGCGAGTAGAGCCGGAAATTGTATGGGAACGCAACTTTATGACCGGACAAGTCTTGTGGGCGGTGTATGCTAGATTTGCGATTATTCCTTGATGAGCCGCGACCCAAAATCATGCACCCCTGTACATGCCCTAGCCGGGACACTGAATGCAACTGCGTACATCCCCCTTAGGGTTTTTCTGATTTGCGTGCTAATAGGCGCGCTTGGGTACCTCTTTAGGGGATGGTGAGATGGCCACCACGATCACAGAATGCCGCTTCTGCGGGATGTCTCACGGGCTGCGATGCCCCTCGATTAAGGCTATCGAATATTTTGATGATGGCATCACAGTCAAGCGCGTCGAATTCATGACTGTTGCTGATTTTCATCCCACGCCAATTTGGCCGTCTCATCCGATTAATCCGACCTTCGGCGTTACTACGACGTGGGGAAGTGACGTTCGGTTGCCGCAGTGCAATAGTGGCATCTCTTGATGGGCGACGCTTCAGCATACGAGCCAATCAGCGTTCAGATCGTTGATGATGAGAACGAGAATGTCCGCGTCGTTGACGGCAATCTTGAGGTAGACCAGCCCGACGGTGGCGTGGTTGTTCAGTTCAATCCCCAATTGCAAGGCGATAACAAACCAGAAGACCCGAAGGATTTCTACAAGAACCTCGCCGACAAGATTGGTCCAAGTCGGCTGCTCACGATCGCAGCCGAGCTGCACGAGGGCATCACGGCTGACGATCAGTCGAGGGCGGAATCCCTCGCCAATCGTGCCGATGGCATGGATCTTCTGGGCCTCCAGATAGAGAGCCCGAGGGCTGGGGACGGCTCATCTCAAATGGACGGGATGTCTGTCGTCACCAATCCCTTGTTGCTGGACGCTGTTCTAAAGGATTGGGCCAATGCCCAAGCTGAGTTTCTGCCGGCGGAAGGGCCATGCAAGGTTGAGGACTTCGCTACCGATCCCGACCAAAGCCAAGATGCATTGGCCGAAGCCTTCGAGCGGGACATGAATTTCTATCTGACCTCGATTGACACGAAATACGGCCCGGAAACATCCCATATGCTGCTCTGGGGCCGTGGATTCGGCGGTTGCGGTATCAAGAAAGTGTATCTTGATCCATTCAAGCGACGCCCGACCACGGAATGCGTCGATATCAAGGATTTCATCGTTTCCGACGCCACCAAGGATCTGAAGTCCTGCGAGCGAATCACCCATCAGATTTCCATGCGTCAATCCGTCATGAAGCGGATGATGATGCGGGGATTTTACATCGATGTCGCGCTGACACCGCCTACCCCAGAGCCGAATCAGGTCACGGAAAAGATCGCATCCATCCAAGGTGTGCAGTCCAGCAAATCCCGCCCCGAGGACCAGCCCTATACGCTTTGGGAAGTGCAATGCGAATTGGACTTGGATGAGTTCGCGCCCGCTGAATACAAGGGCAATGGGATACCTCTGCCGTACCTTGTCACGATGGACAAGGACACGATGCAGATTTTGGCTGTTCGGAGGGACTGGAAGCCGGAGGATGAGGAGTGCGAGCGTAAGCGGATGTACGTCAAGTACCCTTACGTTCCCGGTCCCGGCTTCTACGGAACGGGACTACTCAACATTCTCGGAAACTCGACGGCAGCAATGACGGCCGCATGGCGGATATCGTTGGATGCAGCCATGCTGGCGGCCTTCCCGGCCTTCTTGATTGCGAAGCTAGCGGGGAGGCAGAATAGCAGCGATTTGATCCTTCAACCCGGTACGGGCACGCCTATTGAGACCAACAACATGCCCATCGGCGATGTCGTGGCTCAGCTTCCATACCGGGAGGCAGGCCCTGGCATGATGGCGCTGATTGAGAAGATCACCGAGCAATGCAAGCAGGCCGGGGCTTCGGCCGAGGTCCCCTTGGGTGAAGGCGTCAAGGATATCCCGGTTGGGACGATGTTGGCCCATATCGAAACGTCCACCAAACTGATGGCCGCGACGCACAAGCTTGGACACATGGCCCAGGATGAGGAGTTGGGCCTGATCGCGGATTTGTTCCGGGAGAACCCCGAATCGTTCTGGAAGGGCAACAAGAAGGCCAAGAATTATTGGGATGAGGCCAAGCTGATCGAGGCGCTGGATACCTATACTCTCAGGCCGAAGTCGGATCCGAACGTTCCAAGCCACATTCATCGAGTCATGCGGGCTGTAGCTCTGACTGAATTACAGGCTGGCCCCTTGGGTGCATTGATGAATCCATTGGAGACCCTGAAGCGCGTTCTTGCCGCGATGCGGGAGGACCCGAAGGGATTAATCAAGGAAGCTCAGCCAGCGGATTCCAAACCTTCGCCAGAGGAAATAACAGCCCAAGCCAAGCTATTGACGGCGCAGAACCAAGGCAAATCGGTTGAAGTCAAAGCGCAGGAAGCGGCTCAAAAGGCTGAATTGCAGGCCAAGGAACAAGCCGCCACGGTGCAAGACAAAACGATCGATCTCGCCAAGGCGATCGTCACCCATAAGGGCGATCGGGCTAAACAGGCCCATACCGAGAAAATGAACCATGCCAAACACGGTCTTGAGGTTGGGAAGGCCGCGCACCAAGCCGCGCTCGGGACGCATCAGGCCGTTCTCGATACCGCAGAAGCCATGAAACCGCCGAAACCTAAGCCATAGACAAAATCACAAATCAATGCGAAGTAAGCTTTCCTGCGAGGAACAACAATATGGCCCATCCCTACGCCTCTCACCGACAAACCGCCGTTGAACATTCTCGTGTGGGACATATCACCAAGAATTACGCCAAGGGCGGCGCTGTCAAATCCGGCAAGGTCACTCATGGGGCCTCAGCCAAGCGCGAGATGGCTTCCATGGAAGCCGAAGGTGAAAAATCAAAGCACCGGATGGATAAGCCGCATCGCGCCAAGGGTGGGCGTGTCAAGGGCAATGCCAAAACAATCGTCAATGTGATCACAGGAGGTCATCCCGCCGCTGGCGCTATATCGTCACCCCCCCCGATGGGTATTGCTGGGCCGGGCGCAATGCCTCCTCCGATGGCCGCCAAACCATCCATGCCCATGCCGCCGCCGAGTGGCCCGCCTCCTATGCCAATGAGGGCCAAGGGTGGCCGAGTTCACCGGGAAAATGGTGGTGAAGTGGAAGAAACCGCATTACCCCCAAGTCCATTTGAAAGCGTTAAACCGATCAAGGCAATAAAACTTCCCAAGAGGCCATCGCAGGTTCCGCCGAACCGATATGCCAAGGGCGGCCATGTGAAAAAATCAGACGGTGGTGATGTTACGTGGGATGCTGGATCAGGTCGCGGGATGCTGGAAGACCGTAAATATGCTGGCGCTCGTCATCAAACTGGGAATTATACGGGGCCAAATCGCGCATCTGGCGGCCGAGTGAATGCCGGCACCAAGGTATTCGAGGAAAGCAAACGCAGCGGAACCAAGGTCCAGCATAACGATTCCGGCAAGACTGATTTGTGCCCGGAGAACCTTGACCGTGGCAAACCCGTTACCTTCAAGAGCGGCGGTCGCGTTCGCTCGTTCTATGCCCGCAGAACCGAATCCCCCGATGGGGTATCGCCAGCGACGAAAATGCCCGGAGGCTCGGCGACGGGCGAGGCCCGCTTGTTCAAAGAGCACCGTCAGGCACGGAAATAATGGCCTATAATCCATACGGTCAGAAGAGAGATGCTCCAACTCCACAACTGGAGCCCGTTTCCCTTGCTCAGGATGATCACCCAGCCCTCTCCCGGAATATGTTGAGGGATTTGGAGGCCGAGCGCGCCAAGGAATTTGATGGCCTGCTATCCGCGAGGGATTGGGCTGATTTTGAGAAGCGACGCGGCAAGATCCATGGATTGGATGTGGCGATTGTATTTTGCCAAGAGGCGAAAAAGAGAATAGACGCGTAATCGACCTATCCGTTCCATGCAGGAGCGGCAACACGCTGGGATGCACCCATTGACTGCCAAGCGGCTAAAATTGTCCAAAACACCGCACGAACTGCCGATCAGCAGTGAAGTACACGCTGCACTAGCGCAAGCTACAGAACGTTTTGAGAGCAATTTCCGCTCAGTTTATGTCTATCAGGGCGAGCCTGACCCAAGTCACGCGCCCACTGGCGAGCATTATGCCCAGATAATTGTCGGGCGCATGTCCAGCGCCGACGATGCATTGGACGCATGGATAGCACGTGTTGCTGGCCTAATACCACTAACTCCAAAAGATCTGTATTGGCGCGTCAAGCCCGAGATTAATTGCTTCGACGGCAAGAAGAGTGGCTATGCCATCTATTCCCGCTTTCTCATTTCAGACAAACCAAGGAAATTGTGATGGCCCGATCCAATGCTATCGGCAAAATGCGTGAGATAGCCGACGATATCGAATCTGATCCAAAGGTCTTGTTGCTCGCCAAGCTAGGTAATCTCAAAAAGCAGATTGTCTTGCATTCTCAGGTTCTTGTTGCAGGATACATCCGCCCCGGCAAAACCAAGGGAGGTATCTACTTGACCGATAAGGCCGTGGAGGAGGATCGCTTTCAAGGCAACATCGGTATGGTGGTGGCAATGGGCAAAGGGGCATTCAAAGATGACAACATCGCCAAATTTAACGGCGACAAACTGAAAATTGGGGATTGGGTAATGTATCAGCCCGCCGATGGGATTGGGTTATTCATTCGCGAGGTGCCGTGCCGGCTATTCCAGGACACCCGCATCCTGATGAAAGTCTCCGATCCGGAGATTTATTACTGATGTCAGTCTCGATAGCGGGAATATTGCTATCCGACCCAATTCAGATCGGAGCCATAGTCTGGCTGAAATCTGGCGGCCCTCCCATGATGGTCTATCATCTGGAATCCGATCGCGTCTCAGTCGAGTGGTTTGTCTGCGGCGAAATTCGTCGAGATGTGTTTTATAGGGTTTGCCTGCAATTAGAGGAACCAGCCCATGGCTGATCTTGACGACGACGCAATCGAAGTGACGATCCCGCATGAGGGAGACGCTGGGGTCATAACGGAAATCAAGCCCGATCCGCCGCCGGCTAAGAAAGCGGTGGCGGACGATCCGATCAGCGACCTCAAAGGCCAATTCGAAACCCTAAAGGGCACGCTGAATCAGACGACTCAGCGCTTGGCTGGCGCTGAGCGACAGTTGGATGTCAAAGATCAGGAAATTGCTGCCGCTCGTAAGGAAGTGGCTACCAGCCAACTCGATACGGTTTTGACCGGCATTCAGGCGGCGGAAGCCGAAGCCCACGCGGCTGAAGGTGAGTATATCGCGGCTGCTGAGGCTGGCAATTTTGTCGATCAGGCCAAGGCCCAACGGAAGATGGCTGCGGCAGAAAGTCGCATTCAAAGGCTCAAGGAGGCCGAAGGCGACCTGAAAGACCAGTCGGCGACCAAGCTAGTGCGCCAAGAAATCCGTCAGGAGTCGCGGCCTGATCCTGTTGAGGCTCTGGCCTCCACATTGGCTCCACGCGCTGCCGCATGGATTAGGTCACACCCGGATTGCGTCACCGACAAAAAGCTAAATGCCAGAATGATGGCGGCGCATAATTTGGCCGTGGCTGATGATGTTGAGGAAGGTAGCGACGAGTACTTTACCCGGATTGAAGCCGGGATATCGACGAAGGTTGCGCCTAAACAAGAAGAAAAGGACGCGAAACCTCGGGTTCAGATACGGCCAAGCTCGGCCGCAGCCCCGAACGGCAATGCAGGTGGTGGAATGAACGGAGGCGGCATGACGATCGTACTTACGAAGCGAGAGGCCCTGTCGGCGACCGATGGCAGCGTGGTCTGGAACTGGGATGACCCGAAGGGCAAGTTCAAAAAGGGTGATCCCATCGGCCATACTGAATTTGCCAGACGTAAATCCATCATGCAAAGAGAGGGGCACTACGATCGGAGCTTCAACGAACAATGAAACCCGTCCGTGAAGTAGTAACCCGAGAAATCATCGACGATCTGTGGGGCGCGGGATACACCATCCTGCCTCGTAGGCGGCATGCTGACCCGTTCTTTGTTTCTCCTGAAATGATCCCGCAGGGCCGAGCGTATCAATGGATGCACCTCATCCATGACAAGGATATGTATAGTGGACGTGGCTGGGCTGCGGTACCGGCTTCTCGCCATGACGGCTATTTCATGCCAGCCGGATTCATCGGCGATATTGAGGTGAACGGGCTTGGCCTATTTGAGAAGCCAAAATTCGAGGTGGATGCTGAGCGCAAAGAGCAAATTAACGCCGCGTACAAGCTGACCGACGATTGGATGAAGAAGTGGAGCGGTGAGCTATCTGGAGAGAGCGCTCTCTTTGGAGAAGTCAAGATTGGTGAAACCAGCATCAAACTTGGCGATGGTATCTTCGATGTGGAGCAGGCGCAGTATATCGATGGCAAAACTAAAACCATAGAAACAACCACTGCCATCCCTCGCGATATGGTGCCGTACATCGATCAGATATTTGAGGAGCGAGATCGGCTTTCGCGCGAGGCCATAAAGGCCTACGGTATCGATAAAAGCTTGTCAAAATTGCCAACCCTGAGCGCGTTGGTTCTCCCAGCCGCCATCAACAATATCCGCCAGCGAATCATCGAGGAGACCAAAAGTGGCCAAACATCTTGAAATCGACGATGACGAAGAGGTCGTCCAGAAGGCGCCCGAGCGCGACCCAGCCGCACCCTATGGGTACCGGGCCGATGGCGTGACGCCGATTCGCAAGCCGGGGCGTAAGTTGGGCGTTCCCATCAACGTCAGGCCGCCAGAAGCTCAGGCAGGCCCGCCGCTGCGCAGGAATAATCCACGTCCTGCCCCGCGCGCTCCTGATCGGGAATTGGCACGAGAGCCAAGCCGGCAAGCATCCTCCGTTCTGGGGCGTGATGGCGAGATGCTAGAGCGCCGCCGTCCGCAGTCCAATCAGGATATATTCGAACGCGCCCAAGCACCCCATGGGTGGTCCTATCAATGGAATGCCGTCACGGCGATGAACAAGGAGATTGCCGAGATCCATCAGGGCACTATTGTTGATCTATATGAGAACGGATGGAGGCCGGTTCCGGCTTCGCGGCATCCCGGCATCTGGACGGCTCCAGGTTATGACGGGGCGATAATCGTCGGTGGTCAGCGGTTGGAAGAAAGACCGGCGGAATTGACGCGGCAAGCCCTGAAGGAAGATGAAATCCGAGCTAAGGCCCAGCTTCGCGATCAGACTGATTCGCTCAAGCTCACCCAAGCGAACCTGCCCGGCGCCAATGCGGGGCGCGCTCGTAACGTCAGCGGCATCCGGACCACGATTGACAAGTCGCTGGAAGTTCCTCCGGATGACTACGAAATGGAGGCATGATCGGTGGCAAATGTTATGATCTATGTGCCCGGATACGGGCATCAGATATCTGCCGCCACCTTTCAATCCACCCATCGGCTTGTTCCGGTCCTGCATCAAAAGGGACATAGCGTAGCTATCACCACGTCGTCCAGCCCCGATATCGTTGAGGTCCGGAATGTCGCGTTGACCCATTGGTACGATGGCATGAAGGAATCCAGCCATCTGCTGATGATCGACGCGGACATGGGCTTCCCCCCGGAATTGATCGTTGACATGCTGGCGCTGAATGAGCCGTTGGTTGGTGGTATCTATCCCAAGAAAACATTGGAAGTGGAATGGGCAGCCTCCGGATGGGGCAAGCACATGAACGCTGGCGGCAAAGGCCAGTTCATCAAAGTTCGTGGGCTCGGGGCTGGCGTTCTACTGATTCGCCGCGACGCGATCAATCTCATGATTGAGAAGTTGCCCGATATTATCGACACCGCATTGGACAATCCGGCCATTCACCCCGAAGGCCGGATGATACGTGTTTTCGATCCGATCCGGAACGAAAAAGGTCATCGAATGTCGGAAGACATTTCGTTTTGCTATCGCTGGGAATTGTGCGGCGGCACGACTTGGGGTGCTGGCGGATATGAAATCGAACACGTCGGCATGCACTCGTTCAGGGCTTGCTACGCCAAATGGGCGGATGAGAAAGCCAAGACTGAAGTTCAATTGGCGGCCGAATAAGGGAACCAAAGTTCCAAAGCGGGGTTATTGTGGTCCATCAGAGGACCAAGTCATGCTGGCATCGGTCATTACATTTTTGATCTATCTATGCTTGCTCGCGATCGTAATTTACCTCGTGATCTGGGTGTTGCGAGATGTGATCGGCCTGCCAATCCCTGAAAAAGTTATTCAGTTGCTATGGGTAATTGTAGCCCTGATAGCCATTCTATGGCTTGTTCAGATGGTCGCGGGAGGTGGAGGGTCAGCCCTGCATTTTCCCTTCGGACGATGATCCCGAGATTGGAAAATCGCCTAGTATCTGCCGAGGATGCTAAACCCATTGACGGTTCCCATCTTTTATGTGTATAGACGAAATCAGGTTTCTAATTCGGCGAGTGCAATGCGTCGAATGCTTCCTAAGCCGAGACGGATAGCGCCTTTCCGCTCCTTAGATTGACCCGCCCCAGCGTTGGGCGGTTTTCCAAGGCACACAATCCAGCAGAGCTTGCCGGACAGCCTCCACAAACAGGGAGCGGTTCTGGCCATGGCCAACACTCTAGCGACGTTCGGCTTTCGGCATATCGGATTTACGTCCGGGGCCGGTCCAGACTATCAGCTCGCGACGCGGCTGATTTCCTCCGCAAATACCACGAAGATTTACCGTGGCGATCCGGTCAACAAAATTACCGCTACTGGATACATCAAACAAGCCGCAGCGGGAGCAACCCAGCCCCTAGAGGGGATTTTTGATGGGTGCGTTTATATCCCAGTCGGCGGCGGAACGCCTCAATGGTCGCCATTCTGGCCCGGCTCGGCCGCATCTGATGCCACGGCCTACATCATTAATGCGCCAAACGCATTGTTTCTTGCTGCCGCTCTCAGCACGTCTCTAACTAACTCTGCCATTGATTCAAATGTTGATTTCAACATCGGCACCGGATCAATTGTTGGCGGTGGTTTTTCTGGCGCCACAATTGAGCAGACGACATTGGCCGCGACCACAACCCTGCCATTCCAAGTTTACAATCTCTATCAGGGCATAGGAAACGGCTCGGATTCAACGACGCCATTCGGATGGGCGGTCGTTACCTTCAACAACCAGCGATTCAAGACGCAGACGGGATTCCCGTAGTCTGGTGACGGTTATTGAGCAAATTTTCTCCGCTTAGGAAAGATACAATAAATGCCCGTAGCCCTCGCTAGTATCCGATCTGAGCTTCTGCCCGGACTGTTCGATGTCCGTGGCAGCTACGACATGATTCCCAGACAATGGGACAAGGTCTTCAAGACGCACAAATCGGCCATGGCGGTCGAGCGCTCGACTCAAATGGCATTTGTCGCGCTGCCATTCCTCAAAGATGAGGGTGCGGCAACTCAATTCGACAACAATGCCGGCGAGCGCTTCACGTGGGCATTTGTGCATATCGAAGTTGCCCTCGGATACGCGATCACCCGTAAGGCGATCGATGACAATCTGTACAAGGCTCAGTTCAATCCGACCAATCTGAAGCTGCAAGAGGCGTTTGCCCAGTTCAAGGAAATCCAGGGAGCCAACGTTTTCAATCTGGGAAACGTCTACAATTCCAGCCAGATCGGCGACGGCAAGGCTCTGTTCGCTACGGATCATCCGTTCGATGGCGGGACATGGGCGAACACTTCGAGCACGCCGAAGTCACTGAATGAATCGTCCTTGCTGGCGAACATGACCAACGTTCGAACTCAGTTCGTGAACGAGCGCGGTCTTCGTATTCTGTCCCGCGCCCGCAGATTGGTTGTGCCGACTGCACTTGAGGCGGTTGCTATCCGCCTGATGAAGACGGAGCTTCGTCCCGGTACGGCAATGAACGATGTCAACGCCATCCTCACGCTGTCAGGAGGATTGCCGGAAGGCCATTTGGTGATGGACTTCCTGACCAGCAACTTCGCGTGGTTCCTCACCACGAATATTGAGGGCTTCATCCACATGTTGCGCATTCCGTATGAATCGGACATGTGGGTTGACAACGTTACTGACAACTTGCTGGTTAAGGCTTATGAGCGGTACTCATTCGGCTACAACGACCCCCGCGCAGGATGGGGGGAGTTTCCAACCTCTTGATTTTGTTGCATTATTTTCAATACCTGAAATTCAGAAGGAAATGATGCATCGAAAATTGACAACCATCCTGTTTTGTTAAGGTGTAAATCTAACGGTCGTCATGGCCACCGAAGACTAGGGACGGTATCCCTGTTTAAAGAAGGAATGAGTTATGGCGACGCCGGGATACAACACCGCAGGCAACAACGTTTCCGGCCAGTTCGGAATGCCGCTGTATGGCATTGCAGCCATGCTGCCGTTTCGGGGCAATTACTTCTGGGTTGACGAGGTCAACGGAAGCGATGGCAATACCGGAGGTCCGCAGGACCCATTTGCCACGCTCACGCAGGCGTTGAGCAAATGCACCGCGAACAATGACGATGTTGTTTTTGTGGCTGGCACCATCCATCTGACGGTCTCTTTGGCATGGAGCAAGTCCCGCACCCATATGATCGGCCTCAATGGTGGAGGTGCACCTGGACCATCATTGCTGACCGTGTCGAATGTCGCGGCAACCACGGGTGCCTTTAGCCCGCTGGTCAATGTGACTGGGGCCGGGTGTACTTTCCAGAATATTTCGGCCCTTAGCGGCATCGCCCAAGCGGCTGCGCAGGTTTGTTGGGCTGAGGCCGGCGGAAACAACGACTACATTGCATGTTCCTTCAGTCAGGTCGGTAATGCGACGGCTGCGGCACATGCCGGCAATCGCGCGCTCACCTTGGCTAGCGCCAACAATTCATTCAGCCGATGTATCATTGGCGGGGACGCAATCGTTCGCGCCACGGGTACCAACTTTACGATGGAAATGCTGGCCGGGGCCGGGTCTTCCACATTCGTCAGTTGCTATTTTGTGATGTGGTCCAGCGTTGCCGCGTCCGCGCAAATCAATGCGGCTACCGTAACCTGCACTGGCTATTTCATCTTTGATGATTGCCTGTTCATCAACGATATGGGCAACGCTGGCGCGGTGGCGAGCACCCTTCCGCTTACGATCAGTGCCACGGCTGGTGCTGTCTTTGTGCTAGCATCCTCAACTTCCGTGGTTGGTGTTGCTGGCAAGGTGGCTACCACTGGCCAACTCGTGTTCATTACATCGGCGCCAACGGCTGCAAACGGCAACGTAGCGTCCACTACAACCTAAGTATCTCGCGCCGAGAGAAGGAAAACAGAAGATGTCCCGATCGCGTCATGCCAAGGGTGGCCGTGTTGGAATGGTCGTATCCGGCAACCCGGATGTTCTTGAAGAAGCCCACGAGAAGCACAAGAAGGGCGGCCGAGTGAAGAAGGATATGCAGGCCGAAGGCGGCAAGTCCAAGCATCGCATGGATCGGCCGAAAAGGGCGTCCGGTGGTCGCGTCGGATCGGACAAGCAGCCATTTTCGAGTGCTCACAAGGGCGGCTGATGGCAAAGATGACGGCAGGAGCGCGTGATGCGTTACCAGCAAAGGAATTTGCGGGACCGAACCGCAGTTTTCCGATCAATGACCGCCAGAAACGCCATGGCTAGGGCCAGTCAGTTTCATCCGGAGTTGAAGGCCGAAATACGCGCTAAAGTTCACCGCAAGTTTCCTGATATCAAGCTGGACGACTAGCGGTCTGGAGAGAGGACCGCAATGGCACTTATACATGAAGTCGTTTACACAACCACCGGCACCAAGGACTCGGTCAATCTCGATCCATCCATCACGCCGTTCAATGTGAACGTTGCGTTTACGCTGGTCACGGGTCCGGTTTCATATAAATTGCAGTATAGCTTGTCGGATTGTAATATTTCCGACGCTAATGCGATTTGGTTTGACAGCACCGATTTTCCAGCGGCAACCGCTGCAAGCAAAGTGGCACCGATTACCGCACCGGTGACCAGAGTTCGCACCATCATCGCAACTCTCACCGCTGGATCTTTGACCCTGCAAACACTACAGGGCTGGACAACGAATTAGGATGACAAAATGTCTCTTTTTGTAAAATCGCTCAGCGCAACAACGTCAACAGGTCTCGGTGCAGCCATATACGCGGATTCGCCAAAGACTACTGCATCGCTCCAAGTTTCATATACTGGTAATCCAGATGTCGTCACAGTGGTTGTTGAGGCTACGTTGGATGGGGTGCATTGGAAGCCATTTGGCGGTGGCAATGCTGACACAGATGGTGAACTTTATGGCTTTGAAATCCCTCCATTCATTGGGCTTAGAGCCAATCTCACCGTCTTGTCTGGTGGCACGAGCCCTACTGTTACTGCGTGGATCGCGGCGGCTTAAGAGAGGTTCAACATCTCCAGTTCAGGCACCTATGATTTTACACTCACCACTGGCCAGAGTGTTCTAACCGCCTTTCGCCGGGTGCGGGTCTTTGCGCCGTCTCTACGTCAAGAACATATGGTCTCGGCTCGCGAGGAGATGAATCTGCTGTTTGTCGAGTGGTCCAACAAGCAGGTGAACCTTTTCAAGGTGGAATTGATATCCGTCGCGTTGGTTACAACCGTGCCCACCTACACCGTGCCGCTGAGAGTTGTGATGGTCTTGGATGCCTATATCAGTCGAAATTCCGGCACTCAGCAACAGACAAATCTCGTCATCAGCCCGCTTTCTCGTTCCGAGTTCGCGTCATTGGCCAATCCGCAAAACACAGGCCAGCCATCCCAATTCTGGTTCGATCGGTTGATTGCTCCTACGATCACGATGTATCCGGTACCGGACGGCAATGGGCCGTATGTCCTCAATTACTACGCATGTACCCAGATGCAGGACGCCAATCTGCCCGGAGGCGAGACGCCAGATATCCCATATCGATGGTATGATGCTTTTGTGGCCGGTCTCGCCCATCGATTATCCAGAATTTACGCTCCAGAATTGGAGGACAAGAGAGAAAAGAATGCTATGGATGCTTGGAAGATCGCAGCTACGCAGGATACTGAAAACGTAGGTTTGTCGCTCTCGCCAAGCTTGCAGACCTACTACAGGAGATAAGATCGATGGCATGGCGACCTCATCCCAAGCACGCGCGAACCAATCCACGGTCACCCAGGAGTTGGGCAACCGATATGCGCAGCGGCTTTGTCGTGAATACAGAGGATATGCAGGCCCAGAGTGAATGGCGCGGATTCCGCCTGATGCCAACGGGCACGCTGACGATCTCTCGATTTCTCGACAAGCCGCAACGTCAGCTAGGCGCGATCGTCCTGCCTCCTGATCCTGTCGGATTGATGAATGCGAGGCCCGAACAATACCCCGTCGATGAGATTTGGCCCAGGCTTTTACAGCGTGGACAACCGCGCTATTTGCAGCGCTCATCTTGTTCACGATCACTACAGCAATCCGTCTATTTCACCACACAGACGGATTATTGATGGTATTCAACCCGGCCCAGAACCCACTTCTCAATGACTTTCAGGGCGGTCAGATGACCGATCTCCCGCTGTTTCCCGGCGGAACGGTGGATTTGACGGCCTTGTTTGAGGTGGTGTCTCCAGGCAACCAAGCTAACGGCGTAAACTACGCGATCACAGCGGCCAATCTCGCATTGCTCATCGCGGGGGCACTTTATCTGACCCCGACATTCGTTACTTCCGGCGCGTCGTATTCCTCGGTTCGGACTGACACCCGCATTCTGGTCAATAAAACGATCGGGTCCGCTACGTCGATTGTGTTGGGAGACGCGACGCTTTATTCCTTGCCCGTTCTGGTCAAGGACTTGAAGGGCGATGCGGATTCCCATCCAATCACAGTTACCTTTACCGGTGGCCAAAGGCTGGATGGATTGTCGCAGATCGTCATCAATAATCCATTCGGCTACTTCTGGTTTAATCCTCTTGCATCGAGTGCATGGTATGACGCGGCTTATTAGCATATTTGGCTTGTTATTGGCCTTGGGAGGCTCGGCGGCTGCGCAATCGGGCTGCGGTGGGCAATTCGGTGATGGAAAGTTTTGCGGCAACGTCAGTGGTGCCCCGGGCCTTCCGGGGCCAGTCCTCATCCCCGCTGGGGGGACTACTCCTATCGGGGCTCTCACCGTATTGGGCAACCCGACCGGGTCATCCGCGCTCCCTGTTGCAACGTCGGCACCAATTCTCGGAACTTCAATAACGACACCCATTCTTGGTGCATCCGGCCCGCTTACATTCCAAAGCAATGGTTCTGTTCTTGGTGGAAAACTGATTTCAGGCCAATGGGCGCTTGGTGCCAATGCAGCGCCAGCATCTGGACCACTGTTGACCCTGAATCAAAACTCAGCAACGCCGACTGCATTTTCTGGTCTTACGCCAAATTTACATACCGTTTCCGCCAATGGTGTTATCGGCGGGATCTCGGTTGATACTTTTGCAAATCAAAGCATCATTATTGCTAGATTGGCCGGGAATACACAGGCGTCCAAGACGGCAGTTGGCGCTGCTAACACCATTCTAAGCATTGGTGGGCAGGCGTATGATGGCACCACATTTTCATCGGGCACTGCGATCGACTTCAACACGTTCAACGCACAGACTGGGTCCGATCATAGCGGATATATCGCCCTTAGGACTGTTGCAGGAACCACGACCAGCCTTAGCGAAAAAGTCAGATTGAGCGCGGCCGGTGGATTTTCGGTCAGCACAACACCATTGGATGAGCCTGCGGGCGTCATCAATGCCCTCAACGGGTATCGGGTTGGCGATGCGGCCACGTCAGGCAATGTGCTTCGCGGCAATGGAACGAACTTCGTCAGCGCGACGCTTGCTTGTTCCGATTTGTCCGGAGGGTGCCCCATAGTCTCAGGCACCACCAATCAGGTTGCTTTTTATAGTGCTGCAAACGCTCTGAGCGGATCTACATTTGCTTCGCAGGGGACTACCCCGGCGGCTCTGGGTGGGGCGTTGGTTGGCTTCACCGTTCAGCCATTCCCATCGACCAACAATAAAGTTGGCATGGTACTTGGGCAAGGCACCGGAAACGGCGGCTCGCTCACGTTCTTTGCAACAAATGGAACCAGCGCTAGCCCAACGGCCATTATTGCCAATCAGGAGATTGGCATTGTCCAAGCACTTGGATGGACAGGTAGCGCCTTCGGTCCTCCCGGCGGAAATACTGAGGTTACCTTCATTGCTACAGAAGGATGGACGCCAACGGCGAATGGTTCGTCCATTTTATTTCAGGCAACGCCAAACGGATCAAACATCGGCGTTGGCGAAGTCTGCATCGGTGACGGAATCGTATCCGGCATCATTGTTGGTTCTTGTCCGAAGGGTCTTGGGCGAGGCACAGTCAATGCGACCGCTGGCATTTTCGACAATAGCAATCGAGTATTTTCCGCTGGTAACTTGGTTCCCATAGCAACTGGCGTGTCAGGGCTGGGAAGCAATGTCGCGTCGGCTCTGCAAAATACATTGAATGCATCTAGTGGGCTGGTCTCATTCAGCGGCGTCCTGGGCACACCGCAATCAGGCACAGCCACGAACTTGACCGGGACCGCCGCTGGCCTCACGGCTGGCACGGTAACGACCAACGCGAACCTGACTGGAGCGGTGACCTCCGTTGGCAACGCGGCATCGCTGGGATCATTCTCATCGGCCAATCTTTTAACGGCATTGACCGATGAGACCGGGAGTGGCGTGGCTGTGTTCGGTACCAGCCCAATCTTGAACACGGTTGACGCCCGTGGTGTATGGACGGCTGGCGCTACTTGGACGCTCCCCGCGCACACGCTGGGAGGGACTGTTTCGGGTGGTGGCAACCAAATCAACAATGTCATCATCGGGACCACGACGCCCCTCGCGGGCAGTTTCACAACGCTGACGACATCAACATCGGAGACCGTTCCGCTCATAGCCGGCGGCACCGGAGCAGCGTCTACATTGACGATAGAGAGCACGTCAGGTGCAGGCACTACAGATGCGATCCTCTTTAAAACCGGAAGTCAGGTCGAGCGCGGCCGTATAACAAATGGCGGATTCTTCGGAATTGGCTTCACCGGTACGGCCAAGACATTCCTGGATGTTAACGCCAGTAGTGGATCGTCTCCTGCCCTAGTGGTTGCTACTAGTCTCGCACGTATGCAGTCGGCGGATGCTACCGCCGGAGGTCAGGAATGGCTGTCTTACGGTTCCACGACGGGAAATGTGCTTTCCGGGGCTTCCGCCGGTGGCACCTCAGCCTCTCCTACCGCTACGCCGGGTAACACGGCATTATTCAATCTTCGCGGCTACGGCCATAACGGTACGTCGTTTCAATCGGGCGCGATCATTATTATGAAGTCCAATAGCCTTTGGTCTGGCACCAACCAAGCGACCGCGATTGATTTTTACACAACGCCAACAACATCAACGACCGTTACCCTCGGGATGACGTTGCAGCCGAGCGGTGGCCTCGCGATCGGAGGCGGCGGGGGCAATGATCCCGGAATCGGGGGGATTGCTATAACGGGTGCCGTTCAAGCGCGAGGCACGTCCCCAGTCGGGACTACGGGGAGCTGCGTTGCCTCCAGCTTTACTGGAGGTGCCACGGCAGGCAAGTTCGCGGCGGCGGTTTGTGCTGCTGGTACAATCATCTTGTCATCGCTGCCCACGGCACCAAATGGCTACACCTGCAATGCGCAGGATCAGACAACTCCAGCGGATACCTTGAAGCAAACCGCCAATACAGCAACTTCCGCCACTTTCACCGCAACAACCGTTGCCGCCGATGTGGTTGCATTTAGCTGCATGGCTTGGTGATACATGAGCCTGACCTACGCCACATTCACCACCTCTCTAGCTAACTTCTTGGTGGTGCCCGTCGGTGACCCCAACTACATTTCGGCGCTGCCAAACATCATCGATGACGCAGAGCAGATGACGTATCGCGATCTTGACTTGCTCAACACGATATATCGGGATTCGTCAGTGGCATTGGTGGCTGGAAATCGTAACTTCACAGAAGCTACCAGCACGACCAACGGGCCATTCTTGGTAACGCAGGAATTGAATGTCATATCTCCTGCAGGCACCTTCGATCCAGAGTTGGGAACACGCAATCCGCTCCTGCCTTCTACAAAGGAAGTGCTGGATTTTCTTTATCCGAACGCTACGGGCTCTGGCGTGCCGCAATACTTCGCTCCCATCAATCAGAATTCATTCATTGTCGGGCCTTGGCCGGATGCGGCCTACACGGTTGAGGTGGTGGGCACGCAACGTCCTGCGCCACTGTCTGCGTCAAACACGACAACCCTGCTATCGACATACTTCCCGGATGTATTTTTGAATGCGGCACTCGTTATGGGAGCTGGCTTCTTGAAAAACTTTGGTGCCGCAACCGACGATCCGCAATCCGGCGTGTCATGGCAGATAAAGTATGATAGGTCACTGAAGTCCGCCTCAACCGAGGAAGCGAGAAAGAAATTTCAAGCCCAAGGGTGGAGCGAACTGAGCACTGGGCCAGAGGCCACGCCATCGAGGACATAGACAGTTGGCAGACCCAAACACACCAAATGTCGCGCTGCTCATCCCGACGCGCGGGAGCGATGTCGGTACATGGGATGTACCAGTCAACGGCGATTTTTCAGCCATCGACGGCTTTTTCGGTGGCGTACAGACGATCTCAGTAGCGGCATCTCCTGTTACGCTCACTGCTCCCGCTGGCGCGGTAACTCCATCAGGAGGCCCTACGCAGGCTCAGAATGCGGTTCTTAAATTTACCGGAACTGTGACAGCTTCGGTTGTGGTGACGCTGCCATTGCCCGGCTATTACATTATCGACACGTCTGGATTGTCCGTTAGTTCAAGCTTCCCCATCATTCTCCGCGCCGTTTCCGTGGGAGAGGTGATAGGCATGCCATTCGGTTCGGTCAGACACGTTTACAGCGACGGCACAAATGTCAGATTCGTTAATCTGCAGGAAGTCGGGACCTATGTTGACTTCGCTGGATCATCTGTTCCCAGCTGGATTACATCTTGCACCAAGCCTCCATTCTTGAATTGCGATGGATCGGTGTTTAGTGCTGTGACGTATCCATTCTTGGCAGCCTTGATAGGGACGACACTGCCAGATGCGCGAGGGCGCGGACGCGCCGCTCTCAATCAAGGGACCAGCCGCATGACAACAGCGGGTGGTGGAGTGGATGGCAATACCCCCTTAGCTGCTGGGGGTGCTGAGACGAAAAACCTTATTGCCACTCAACTGCCGGGCCTTGCTACTGCTGGCACATCTAACATCACTGTAGATGTCCCGAATAGCGGAGCCGTGCCAGTCGCCATCACTACGCTCGGCTCCAATATTCTTACAAATCCAGGCACGCCCACTAGCGGAGGCGTGGTTTCGCCGTACTCGCCGCCAGGGACGACTTGGACCGGAACTTCGACGCTTTCCAGATCTCAAGTCATTGCCGGCCTTGTTACGGGAACGGGTGCTGGTGGAGCTGGTACTGGGGCCGCAGGACCTTCGGCTGTGGTGCAGCCAACCTACATCGGCGGCATCACCATGATCCGAGCTGCGTGATGTTCGGCAGTGTGCGCCTAGTCCCCGGTGTGAATCTTGAGAAGACGCCAACATTATTGGAAGCTGGATACGCACAAACACAACTAGGGCGGTTCCGTGATGGCCTCTTTCAAAAAATCGGCGGATGGGTGGCGTTCTATCCATTCGCCGTAGCCGGCACCCCTCGCGATCTCCACGCATGGAGCGATCTCAATTCGGTTAATCATTTATTGGTCGGGACGACAACGCAACTTGATGTTATAACAAGTGGGTCCTTGCAGGATATTACCCCACAAACCCTTACGTCCGACTTCACGCCTAATTTCTCAACAGTACTAAATACGCCAACCGTCACGATCGCTGATCCGAACATATCGAACGTCACGGTGAATGATTCGGTGCTGTTCAATACTCCAATATCGATTGGAGGCGTAATTCTCTCCGGTCTTTACCCGACAGTCACCGTGGTTGGCGTGCATTCCTATACGGTGACCGCTGCTACCAATGCGACCTCCACCGTAAACAATGCAGGTGCCGTTCCTGTTTTCACCACGGTTAATGCGAGTGCTGTAGTATCCGTAGCTTTGACTGCTCATGGCGTCACTGCGCTTCCGGCGACTGTCGTCTTTCCAAAATCAACATCGGGAAACGGTGTAACTGTTCAAGGGGCCTATGGCGTTAACACCATCACGAGCGCCAACGCTTTCACGATCACCGCATCTACAACTGCAAATGCAGGTGGTTCATTCTCAATGAACGGCGGCAACGCTGAATTGGTCTATTACATCGCGCTGGGTCCACCGCCTACGGGAGCGGGTTATGGCTTGGGAGGCTACGGTCTTGGCGGGTACGGAACCGGCGTCGTCAATCCGAATCAGATTGGCACAGAAATAACGGCCACTGACTGGACCTCCGACAATTGGGGTCCGATAGCCTTGGCATGTCCTGAGAACGGAGGGATTTATTATTGGGACCCGACCGGAGGATTCACGAACGCATCCCTAATCAATACAGGGCCAGTGTTCAATAAGGGCATCTTCGTTTCCACGTCCCAACAAATTCTGATCGCGTATGGATCGACGATCGATGAGACGATCGATGGTGGCATTGGGCTGCAACAAGACCCGATGCTCATCGCGTGGTGCGATGTTGAGAATTTCTTTCAATGGCAGGCCGTTACCAATTCACAAGCGGGAAACTTTCGAATACCGATCGGGTCCACATGCGTTGGTGGTATGGCAGTCGCCAATCAAAACCTGATCTGGACCGATCTTGATCTATGGGCCATGAATTACATCGGCTATCCCGATACATACGGATTTAACAAGATCGGTGCAGGTGCAGGCTTGGCCTCAAGCCACGCTGGAATGCAGTTGCGTGGCGGCGTCTATTGGATGGGGAAGTCAAATTTTTATTCCTATGCCGGACAGGGGGTTCGGGTTATTCCATGTGATGTCTGGGATTTTGTTTTTCAAAACCTCAACACGGCGTTCATCCATAACGTTCGGGCAATGCCCAATACGCCGTTCAATGAAGCCGGATGGGCCTTTCCCTCCAATGCAAGCGCAAACGGTGAGAACGATTCGTATGTAAAATTCAACATTACCGAGCCCAACGCGCCATGGGATTATGGCGCATTGGCCCGCTCGGCGTGGATTGATTTGACTGTCTTGGGGCCTCCCATCGGGACTATTCCAACTGGATTGATATACCAGCACGAAACGACCAATGACGCCGCCGGCCAGCCGCTAGTCGCATCGTTCCGAACTGGATATTTCAATCTGACGGAAGGAGAGGACTTCGTTACCGTCGATGAGGTGATCCCGGACTTCAAGTTCGGATTTCAAGGGGCCGCGCCAAATGCGCAAATTCAAATCACATTTTATGTGGTAAACTACCCCGGAGACACGCCTTTGGTGTATGGTCCATATACCGTAAACAGTACAACTCAGTCTTTTTTTACGAGGTTCAGGGTAAGGCAGATGGCGATCGACGTTTCCAGTTCTGACCTCGGAAGCTTCTGGCGGCTTGGAAAGATTCGTTTCCGGTTCGCCGCGAGCGGGAGGCGGTAATGGATGATGAAAACGCCACTGATAAAAACACCCTTGGTTCACAGGGTCTAACCGACCTCAATACCACTCAGCAGCAGGGCGTTAAAAACCTTGGCTTGATTATTCAAGCGCTGCGGAATGCATTTTTCCAGTTTGGAGGTACGTCTACATCGGCAACCGGCGGTGCCGCAACCTTGCCGGCCAATCCAGTTGGGTTTATCACGGCAACGCTTCCAAATGGAACGGCCGTCAAAATCCCCTACTATTCGTGATCGCATGCCCCTAGACAAATCAAGCAGCAAAGAATCGGTCGGTCGGAATATACGAGCCGAAATATCGGCTGGTAAACCGCAGCCTCAAGCCGTCGCCATTGCCTTGGATGTAGCGCGACGGGCCAAGCGGGCAAAAGGCGGACGGGTGCACGTCGGGCCGATCATTGGCGAGACTGGGGGGAGGGCCGACAAGGTACCCATGCACGTCCCGGAGGGATCATACGTGATACCGGCAGACATAATTTCTGGTCTGGGGGAGGGCAATACCGCTGCTGGTATGCAAGCCATAAACAAAATGTTCCCGACCCGTCGCGCCCGTGGCGGGGCCATTCCGATCATGGCGGCGCATGGCGAAACCATCATTTCACCTGATCAGTTAAAAGAAAGATTTGGGGATGATTTGAACCATGCCCATGCTATTATGGATGCATGGGTAAAACACGAACGAGCACAACTCATTGAGACGCTTAAGAAGCTGCCGGGTCCGGCGCAAGATTGATAAGATCAAGGCCCGCTAAGGTGCTTCCAACACCCGCGAGCCTCTAACCAACTCCGATCTGGAGGGATCGTTATGGCTAATCGCAACCCTAGTCATAGGATGGGTCATCGTAAAGCGGCAAAAGATAGCGGAGAATCTCGATATTTTACAGGAAAACCGTGCTTGAGAGGACACATCTCTCCAAGAGTAACCTCTAGCGGCATGTGTATTGAATGTAGAAGGATACGGGATCGAAAGTATCACCACGATAACCCTAGTAGACCCCAGCTAAAGGCCAAAAAATATTATGCGCGGAATAGTGACGCAATCAAAGCCTGCACCAGAAGTTGGTATTCTAAATCAGAAAATAGAGAAAAAGCGCGCATCACTAGGGCTGCGTACATGCTCACACATGGTAGTATAGTATTAGACAAAGCTAGAAAGTCGGTCAAAAGATACCGAGAAATATTTCCAGAAAAAGCCAAAGATGCAATTAACAATTGGTGGAGTAAAAATCCAGAGCGGAAGAAAACATACCATCGCAATCGACGAGCTAAAAAACGAGGAAACGGCGGTAGCCACACGCAGGCGGATATCAACGATATTCTGAAAGCTCAAAAAGACAAGTGCGCCTACTGCAAAGTGCCGTTTAGCGGGATCACAAACGAGAGGCACGTTGACCATATTATACCTTTGGTTAAAGGCGGCTCAAACGGCCGTAGGAATCTCCAAGTTCTGTGTGAGCGCTGTAATCTAGAAAAAGGCAGCCGAGACCCAATGGTCTATGCTAGAACGCTAGGAATGCTCCTCTAAACCGAAGGTTAGCCAATGAACGATCAGAAAGCCCCGATCATTTTCGCAACCAATGTTGCGGTGTCTGGTTTCTTGAACGGAATCATCAATGTCGGCTTGTCTACAGCTCAATTTCTGCCCAAGGACGGCAAGGTTGACGTAGCGGAAGTCATCACAGCCAATCTTCGAATTGACCTTTACTGCGCTCAACAGTTGCACGATTCGTTGGCCTCGATTTTGGCGCAGCAGACCAAACCAGTTCGGGATCTCAATTGATGCTATCCGTTGTAGAGCCTCCCACTGTCCGCCTCGCCGATCGCGAGGAGGAAGAAGAATTGATGATAATGTGCCGCGAAATTCACGCGGAGAATGGCCTCGTTTCCATGGACGAGGATCGTGTTCGCGCCATGCTGCACCGCGCCTTTGATAAGCAAGGCGGTATTATTGGCGTGATCGGAGAGCCCGGATCATTGGAAGCAATCATCATGATCGTGATGACGAATTTCTGGTCCAGCAATGACACTCATCTGGAGGAATTGTTTTCCTATGTGCGCCGTCCATTCCGCACACGAAGGCTCAACAAGGCGAATGAGTTCAAGGTAATTCACAAGCCGCACGCCGAAGCCCTCATTCACTTTGCTAAAGATTGCTCAGATCGCATCGGTGTCCCTCTGGTCATCGGAATCATCACCAATAAGCGCATGGCCGGAAAAGTCAGGCTGTATCGGTCGGTATTGGGCTATCCAGCTGGGGCTTATTTCGTCATCAATCCGAAGTGGATCGATGGGGACGATCTGACCAATGAGGACTTCTGGAGGATGCCCTTCCCAAATGACGTACAGAATGCTAAACGCGAAAAACAAGCGCGCCATCAAGCATTAGTGGCAGACAGACGAGCACGGTTCAGGGGATAGCATTCTCCTCCTGCTATAAGGATGGTTCCTTATGTGTGGGAAGGGCTCGAATACCACAACCAATACATCTACATCGTCCGCTGACCCGCAGGCCGCCCAAGCCTATCGTGATTTGCTCACCCGCGCACAGGGTGTGGCCTCCACTCCATATCAAGCCTATACGGGCGAGTTAACGGCTCCAGTCAATGCTCAGCAGCAATTCGGCATTGGAAACATCAATCAAAACGCCAACTTTGCTCAACCCTATGTGCAGCAAGCTGCTGGCATTGCTCAGAACGCGGCTACTCCGCTCACGCAACAGCAAATCCAGCAATACCAGAACCCGTATACGCAGAATGTTGTTGATGCGACGCAAGCGCAATTCAACAATCAAAATGCACAGCAAAGACAAGGAGTTATAGGCAACGAGATTGCCAGCGGCGCTCTAGGCGGCAACCGCGTCGGGGTCGAGCGCGCCAACCTCGCGAATCAGCAGCAACTAGCACAGGCCCCTGTGATCGCCGGTCTCTATGACAAGTCCTATCAACAGGGCTTGGCCACTGCAAATCAGCAATTCCAGCAAAATCCATTGGCTGCGTCCGGAGCTATCGCGAATTACGGTATCTCTGGCCAAGGGGCTGCTTTGTCTGGGGCTGGGGCTCAACTCGGGGCTGGCACGCTGCAGCAGCAGACCCAGCAGCAGGCAGATACCGCGAATTATGGGCAATATGCCCAGGCCCAAGCCTATCCCTATCAACAAGCCCAATGGTTGGCTGGGGTTAATACAGGCGTTGGTTCAAATCTTGGCGGCACTTCGTCGGGGTCGACTACTGGCCCGCCGCCGAATCAGACGGCTCAATATCTAGGGGCGGGCCTCACTGCGGCGAGCATGTTCCTCAATCGGGGCGGGCGCGTAAATGGCTATGCCAGCGGTGGCGTTGTGCCGCATATGGCCGACGGCGGGATGCCGGGTACGCCGTGGTCGCAGGGTGTGGGCTGGATACCGCAGATGAATATTCATGGCGGATCTGGCGCACCTCACGCGAGCGCGCCGAGCTTGCCCCAGACACCGGCATTCGATGCTACCAAATTTGCACAGGGGCTTACTGGATTGGGCAATGGCGTCGCTGGAAAGCTTGCCGGTCCATCCTATGGAGGGGGGAACGTTTTCACCGATGCGTATGGCGGCTCAAGTTCATCGCCATTGGAAGGGTTGACGGCTGCGGACTATGGCGAGGGATACGCGCGCGGTGGCGTAGTCGGCTATGCCGATGGCGGTTCTCCTATCGATTACACGGACCCAGCATGGGATACGCCTGATTCGGCTAACTTTGCCGGCCGGTTTGGTCCGGCTGAAAGTTCTCCGCTTGGTCAAATGACCCGAGGACAGGGAATCGCCTTGGCGTCAAGGAATGGGACCCCGTCTTCCATTCCCGAAGAGCGCCCGATCTATGACGATGGTCAGGGTCCAGTCCGCCTGTACGGACAGAGGCCAGAAGGCAACCCAGCGGCCAAGGGCGTAGCACCCATAACCGCAAACGATGACGATGAGGAGACTACCCCTCCATCGGCCAACCCCACCCAAGGGCGTTTGCAGGGCGTTGCAGGCTACAAGCCGCCGTATGAGATTGGCCCATCTGATTATACCGCACCGCAGCAAGAAAAGAGTTCTGGATTTGGCCTCGGGCTTTTGTCTCCGAATGCAAAAACCGGCCTGCTCGCGGCTGGGCTCGGTATGCTGGCGAATCGGTCTCCGTTCTTGGGAACGGCGATCGGCGAGGGCGGACAATCTGGTTTGGCGGCCTATGGTTCAGCCGAAGAGCATGACCGCAAGGTGGCTGCCGAGGCGCAAAAACTATCTCTTGAAGCCAAGAAGGCCGCCAACGAACAGGCTCACACCACGTTCACGACGAATGAGACGGCGCGGCATAATCAGGCTACTGAAAAGCAGGCCGCCGTCAATTCAGACAGAACGAAATATTCACCCGCTGGATCGGTTTTGACCAAAGATGGCGCTTACCATCCCCTGGTACTTGAACAAACATCTGGAAAGATCGTCGATGCGGTGACCGGAAAACCGCCGAGTGCGGATGATAAAATTCAGGACAAGGGCACCAAGGGCGGTCCGATCAGCGAAGATGACGCCAAGTCAATCGCCGAATACTACGTCAAGACCGGCGATAACTCCCGGCTCAATGGGCTAGGCATCACAAGCGCAGCACGGCAAGCCGTGCAAAAACATATTCGCGAGGCGATGGACCGAGAGAAGGTCACGCCGGAAGAAATGGGAACGCGCGTTGCCGAGTTTGCCGGGCGCAAGGCTGGTCAGCGCACATTGGGAACGATGGAGGCCAAGATGGGCTCGGCTGCGTTTGAGGCAGAAGGCGCCATCAAACAGGCTCGCGGTGTGATTGAGCGATTGCCGCGAACCTCATACTTGCCGATCAACCAACTAATCGAAGGGTACAGCAACAAGACCCTCAATCCGGATCAGACGGAATTGTACGGGCGGACGCAGGCCATTGTAAACACATATGCCGCTGTGATGGCCCGTGGTGCCAATGTCACCACCGATTCGTCACGGCATCACGCGATCGAATTGCTCAAGACGGCAGGTGACCCGGCAACGTATAATCGAATGCTCGATACCATGCTTCAAGAAATTGAAATGGCCAAACATTCGCCGGCCAAAATGCGCGAGTTCTATCGCCAGCAATACGGAGTCAAGGCCGCGCCTGACGATGGCACAGTGGCTAGCACACCCCCTGCTTTCACTCCTCCCGCTGGGGCCGTTCCACGTCAATGGAATGGTAAAACCATCTATTTTGATCCCGCCACTAAACAGCCGATACCTGGACAATGAAGCTTCCTCCTCGCAACAAGGGCATTTCGCAGCGATTTCTGAAGTTGATCGCGTATGATTCGCTGGCTGGCATTCGCCGCCCGGACGCTCATACGAAGGCGAAGAAACGAGCCGCTGGCGGACGAACGTTTAACCGCGATGATGGTGGCCGTTTCGCGTCGGGTGGCCCCGTTGAATCCATGGCCGATGGCGGCTCCCCGACGTGGGATAATACAGTTGAGGACCTCCCGACATGGGACAACACAAAGCCGGTTGAGCCTGACCGTGGCGGCCTAAGCGCCGCATGGCAAGGCGCAAAGGCTGGCGCTACGTTCAATTTCAATGATGAGTTGGCTGGTATCAGTGCCGCTAAGCCGAGCTGGGCTCCGGGAAACGTCATGGGCATTCCAACTGGAGTTATCGCCGGCGCTGGCCGCCTTGGCCTGAACGCCATTACCGGCAAAGACCCAGAAGCGGTGGCCTCTTATGAGAAAGCGCGAGACGAGGAGCGTGAAGCGGGCGAAGTAGCCAAGCAACAACATCCGTATTTGCACATGGCTGGGGAATTGGCTGGATCAATTCCAGCGATGGCCGTATTGCCAGAGGCTGGTTTTGCAGCGCGGGCGGCACAGACCGCGAGCAAGGCCGCTAAATTCGGCAGAACGGTAGCTGATTCGGCCGTCATCGGTGGCGAATATGGTGGATTGTCCGGCCTCGGTGAGGGCGCTGACATTGGTGATCGCGCGTTAAAATCAGCGCAGGGCATTGTGAGTGGGGTCGTCGGCGGTGCCGTTGCGCCCGTTGTAGGGGAAGGCGCTGGGCTGGTTTACAATCGATTTGTCAAGCCCGGCGTTAATGCGGTGCGTGGTTGGGCAGATCCAGAAGGAGAGGCGGCACGGCGATTGTCTGCGGCGATCCAGGCAGATCAACATTTAATCGCATCCGGCCAAGCCAAGGGCATGTCTCCGCAAGAATGGGCAGCAGCACGTCAAGCAGGCGAACCCGTAACCTTGGCCGATCTTGGTTCAACCAATACACAGGCATTGTTGAGGTCGGCTGCCAACACATCCCCAGAAGCCCGCGCCATCCTTGAAAAAACAATTGAGGATCGATTTGCGGGGCAAACCGAACGTGTAGGGGATGAAGTACGCAATCTTGTGGCCGGTGGGGCCAATGCACATAAAACCGGAGATGAACTCGTCGCCGAGTACGATCGCGCACGGGTACCGGCCTATAAACAAGCATACCGTGAGGGTGATAGAGAAATTGTATCACCTGCGATCGAACGGTTGATGGGAAGCCCGATGTTTGAGGGTGCCATGAAAGCTGCCGTCACTAGTGGTAAGGACCGGGCGATTACAGAGGGATATGGTGCTTTCAATCCCGGTGTGACCGTTGAAAACGGCATGTTGAAGTTCACCAAAACGAAGCCAAATGGCGTACCGACCTATCCCAATCTGCAATATTGGGATTCAGTCAAGAAGGAGTTGGATGGCATCGCCACCATGGCAAAGCGTTCCGGTGATCCGAGGGGCGATGTAGCCGCGAATATGTCCAAGGTTCTCCGCACCGAACTGGACAAGGCCGTGCCGTCATATGGCGATGCCAGAGGCATTGCATCTCAATATTTCGGTGAAAGCAACGCGCTTGAAGCGGGGCAAAAACTAGCAGGGAAAAAGGTCGATCCCAAGTCCATCCGCGATGTCATGACCAAAATGAAGCCCGATGAAAAAGACTTGTTCCGGGAGGGATACGCTTCGGATTGGGCGGGCCGCGTGATTGGAAATATTTCCGATAGTCGGGATATCACCAAGGCGATGTTCAATTCTCCGAATGAACGCGCGCGGGCCTTGGCTGTATTTGGCCCAGCCGGCGTTCAAAAGATGGAGGCCCGGATGACGCTGGAAACCATCATGGATGGGGCCAGAAAGGCCATGGGTAATTCCACCACGGCAAGGCAACTTATTGAGGCTGGTTTAGCAGGAGGGACGCTAGAGGGCTATCTGTCGGGTTGGGACCCCACGCATATGGCCGCCGGATTTGCCGGCGCTGCCGGTGCTCGTAAGGCAATCGGTACTGAGATGGCGTCTGGCGCTCGTAAGCTGATTGGAAAGGTCGATTCACGGACGGCCCGACTCGTCGCCGAACTCCTCACATCCGACGACCCGAACAGACTAGCGCAGGGACTTCGGATAGCGCAAAAGAACCAGAAGATCGCTGATGGGCTTCGCTCTATCGCTAACAGGATGGCTCTGGCTGGGCAGAATAAGGCTGTGCCTCGTATTCCGTACACTGGGCCAAATCTCGGGCCGCTGCAGCCCCTTCAAGGCCCAATGCCCGCAGGCGCCAACGATGAACAAAATCAGCCCAAAGGGGTAGTCAACCAATAGCCAAACCGAGACGAGATAGACAATCATCATGATTTGGCGTTTAGACCCGATATGCATAGGTTGCAAATCATGCTATAGCACAACCGGATAGGGAGATTTTGGCATGACATTCTCGTTGCTTTGGTTGCCGAAGGTATTGCGAGATGCTGGATTGCAGGTTTTCGAGGTGCCGGGCTGGCAAAACAGAGGCCATGGCGATGAAGGCGAGGTCTTGGGCATTCTGTGCCATCATACCTGCGGACCCTTGCATGGCGAAATGGCCGATTTGAGCGTTATCGTCGATGGGCGCCCCGATCTTGGCGGCCCGCTCGCCCAACTTGCCTTAGGCCGAACCGGAATATTCCATATCGTTGCCGCTGGTAAATGCTGGCATGCGGGACGCGGCATGTGGCAGGGCATTACGGATGGCAACGCTCATTTCATCGGTATTGAGGCTGAGAACACCGGAGAGACCACAGGACCGCGAGCCGAGCCATGGTCCGATGCTATCATGGATGCCTACCGGCGGGGCTGTGCGGCCATCCTGAAGCACATTGGCGCAAAGCCAATCATGTGTGCGGGACACAAAGAATTTGCCCTTCCAAAGGGCCGTAAGGACGACCCCAGCTTTGATATGATGAAATTTCGCGCCGACGTGGCCGCATTGATGAATTTGCCTCACGGCCCAATGTCGGCACCGTCACCGTCGCTTACCCATTCCCGTATCGGCACCGTCAACACCAGCGGCCTCAACGTCCGATCAGCCGCCAGTGCCGCTTCGAAATCTCTCGGCACCCTCCCAAAAGGCAAAGTTATCACTATCCAAGGCCAGACTGGAGAGTGGTACCAGATTGACACCGGATTCGTGGCCGCTCGCTATGTTGATCTGACGTAAATGCAGGTATCGGTCAGCCAGCGCGAAATTTGGTCATTCATGAAGCTCTACGCCGATCGGCTGTCTATTATGTTCCAACCGCAAAATTGTTTACCAAATCCCATTGTCGCTGGCGATGTCCAAAGGTTGACTGATTTCGCCAAGCTGTTCGATTATGCCACTGCGTTGGCACAATTGCCATCCTACAGGAAATTGGAGGTTCGGGACGTGTCCATAGACCTGACGCGAGATGAAGTTTTCAAGCTGATGCGGAGCGCCGCCCAAGAGCTTGTCAATGGCCTTGAAAATCCATATCGCATTGATACTGGATCGGCCATCAAGAGACTGAACGAACTTCAAGCCGTTATGCCGCCGTATGTGCCGCCATCGAACAGTGATGAAGGTTAATCAAGTGGCTGATATTTGCACCTTCATCATTGTTACGACTATGAATGCCATTGGTTGCGCAGCAGCGCCTCATTGCAATAGCCTTCCCATTGATGGGAAAATATTTTGTACTCCAATGTCACCAATGGCATGCCCAATTCCACCGCCAACTTATGAATGCAGGCGCGAAGACGGCTCAACCTATATTTGGCAGGACGTGAAAAAGGAAATACAGCGATGACACGCATTCTAGTCTTCTTGTTATTGCTCGCCAGCCCCGCTGCTGCCCAGACCTCCGGATGCATCGCCCAAGCCAACAACTGCCCTAGACCATTGCCGCATCCCGTTGAGCAGCCGCCGCAGGGGCAGCGTTGATGAGTGAGCGCGCCGATTGGGAGAAGCACAAGAACTATCCGCCGAATTGGTCTTGGGCCACATGGAGAGAGCGTGCTGTAATCGTGCTACTCAATATAATTGCATGGGGAGTTGTGTTTCCCGCGATGTTTATCGGGGCGATCTGGATGTTTGGTATGATGATCGATGGAGTCGCCCAACGCAGCGAGGAACATGACCGCTGCATGAAGCATGCTACCAACGGCTATGAAATCGAGAGGTGCCGTTGATGCAAATCTTGCTCTGGATCGTCTGCATCTATCTGGCGCTCGGCATCATGACGACGGTCTTGGTATCGCAAACGCCATGGAGCGACAACGGATGGCTCAAGATCACGCTGGTATGGCCAGTATATCTACGGGCGTACCTATCATGAGCAGCATCGTTCGGGCAATTCTCTATCGAATATTTGACCAGCATCGCGATGAAGCGAACGTAGCAAGACAGCAGAACGAACGCGCGGTTGTCGCGCTGGAAAAGATCGCCGCACAATATACCGAGAAGGATCAATCGAAATGAACCTCAATGGGAAGCAGGTTATCTCTATCATCGGTGCCATCCTTGGCGTCCTGATGATTTCCACCACTCAACTCACCGACTTGTTCGGGGCTGGCGTAGCTAAAAACGTCGTTTCGATCGCGGCGTTGGTGAATACGGTTTTGTCTTCCGTCATGGCTGTAATTACCAGCCAAGGAGGAATTGTCCGCGATGTTTTGGCAATGCCTGGAATTGAAAATATCGCTGTGAACGGAAGGGCCAATCAGACCTTGGCGGCCATTGCGATCGATCCATTGTCCGACAAGATCGCCCCAACCGCATCGGCGCAAGCCCAAGTCACCCGAACCGCACAGGCTGCATAATGCGAAAACTCATCATCGCCCTCACGCTATCGATAGCCCTAGCGGGCTGCGCAAATATCAACGGCAAGTCGGTATTCCTGCCAACCGCATCCGTTGCCAATCCGGTCACTTCGCTGAGCATGTACGATATCAAGGCCACCTACGCCATCGCTCAGGCCGGCGCAGAAGTTTACATCCAGCGCTATCGGGACGGCTTTCGATGCACCAAGACCAAGCTTGAAAGCGTGACCAATCTGTGTTCACGTCGCTCCGTTGTCCTGAGACTTCAGACCGCTGACCAGAGAGCGCAAATTGCCCTTGGCAAAGCCGATGCCTTTATAAGCGCCAATCCTACGATCGACGCATCGTCCGTCATCTCGGCTGCTCAATTGGCTGTCAGCGCCTTTAGTGAAATCCAGAAAGGAAATCCGTGATGAACCCGATTGCAATTCTAGGGGCCATTGAGGGCGCGCTAGGGATGGCCGTTGAACTCGCTCCGACCGTCATCAAGGCCGAGCAGGTGATTGCGCCGATCGCACAAGCTCTATGGGACCATCTCGTCAACAAGAAGGTGATAACCCAGACCGATCTTGACGCGCTCAATGCTCAATTGGCGGCCACGTCGGCTCGCATCCAAGCCCCGCTTCCGCCGGAACAGACGGACGATGTTTGAATTTGTCATCGCTCATTGGCTAGGCCTGAGTGTAGCCGCTGGCGCGCTGCTGACATGGTTCATGCTTTGGCTGGTATGGCCTAGTTCGGCGACGCGATGATAACCCTGCGCTTCGTCTCCCATCCCGGCATCTTCAATTGGGCCTGCAGCATAGCGCAGTATGGCTTTTGGTGCACTCATGTTGAGGCGGTCATGCCAGATGGCACATTGCTTGGCGCGATGGGAGACGGTGTCAAAGCGCGGCCGGGCGATTACGACAACTTGGGCGGAACGGCTGGCTTTGTTCGTCAGCAATTTGTCAGTGTAAATATCCTGCCAGAACACGAGACTACGTTTTACGATTTTCTGCGCAGCCAGATAGGCAAGCCCTACGATACAAGCGCAATATGGTCGTTTTACAGCAAGCGTGACGGGCGCGATTGGCAGGCTCCGGATTCTTGGTTTTGCAGCGAATTGATGGCAGCTGCGCTATCCGAATATGGGATATTTCCACAGCACATGGCGGAAAGCTTCAGCCGTGTAACTCCGCGTGACTTGATGTTGCTCATAAGTACCAGAACCGAGGCGGGATGATGCCAGAAGACCTGCTGGCTATCATTAATGTACAGTGCATGGCAGCGGGTTCCCTCGGCGGCATGGTTCACGCCTTCCGACTCAAGAAGCCAACCACATGGGAGGTCATCGGTTATATCGTGACGGGAGGAATCGCAGCGAACTTTATCGCGCCTCAAATGTTGAAGATATTGACCATGTTCCCTGTGGTCTTTCTCGCCTTCGGCGTCGGGCTTGGGGGCAAGCATATCTGCTACGGTCTTGAGAAATTCTTCAACAGGCTTGGTGTTCTCTGGAAAACCAAAAATGAATGAACTCGTCATCGCACTCTATGATCTCGTGGCTTTTGCCGGAATGCTGTTTCTGATGATCGTCATCACACAGGCCATGAACGATTCGCTGCTCAGGCGGAATGATTCGTCATGGGTGCAAACTCATCGGAAAAGAGCCTTCTATGGTGCTGCCGCTTACCTGCTGCTGACCATCTGCATTCAGGATTATTGGCTAGTTCATCCGACCGTGGTCTCTGTCGGGTTGGTGGTCACTGGCCTACTGCTCGGCAGCAATTGGATATTGGCAGTCAACAGCATATCGCTCGGATCCAGAGTGCCACCCGATCACGGCAGTCGAATGCGCAACCCATCGTTCGGCGCATCGTCGTTTGTGGCCAAGCTGACCAACTTATTCCGCATGCATTGAATGGAGGGACCTGTTCAATGGGCGCTACTGAGCTTCTTGGGCGGGATAGCCGTTACCTGCGCCATAGGTGGCTTCATCACACGCGGCTTCTTCGCTGGATATGATACGAAGATCGCAGAACTAAAGTCACATTACGATATTATCGCGGCGTCCCTATCGAATGCGATACAAGATCGTAATTTTCTACAAAAATACGATTCTGTTGACCAGAACCTCCGCAACGATCTGGACCACCTGAAAAATAACTTCAAGCAGCATCAGATGGCGGCATCCGAAGACCACGACAACATGATTCGGATGCAAAGCGAAGTCGATCGATTAGGAAAGATCGTCAATGGGAAGCATTGATGCTGGTTTCTTGCCCTGAGATTGTTCATTAAGCTTGGCTGTTAGTTGTTGTGTTATGTAGGTGTATCGTCGCTCACGGGCGCACGCCTTCTCGTACATCGACTTGAATAGCATCATTGCAATGAATGTCATAATCCATAGAAAAGATATCATTAAAAATGAAAATATGTAAATAGCATCCCGTGACATTTCATTCCTCCATGTATTGAAACCCCGCGCTCTTGGTAGAGCGCGGGTGGTTGTCAGGCGGCTTTGTAGCCGATCTTCTTGTTGAACTCCCGGATGTACTGCTGCGGGTCTCCCTGACCATCCCGGTCGATGAACCTTTCATAAGCCACCTCCTGCTCGTCCTGGAAGCGGACCACATAATATTCATCTACGTCCTCGACCTTATCGGCGATGGCGGCGCGGCCTTCAAAGAGCAGCCCCTTGCTTGGGTGCATCTGGAAGACGTTCACATACTCGCCAAGGTCAAAGCTGTGCACGGTGCTCATTTTCATCTCCACATTTTCAAACAGCCCACGCTTCCTGAGCGCGTGAGATCAGTATAGCAAATCGAGTTTCGCCAAATTCAGGATATCGCTGATTTCAGCGTGTGATGTGCTTGCGGTTAAAGGCTAACTTGCATTTCAAGAAATCACTTGACGCGGGAAACACGCTGTCCGCTCGCACAAAACCAAAGCATCACATTTGAGAAGTCACTGCGGCTGTAGTGAAACATTTCGTGATAGTGGACTATTTTGCAAGCGCCGCCTCCAGGCAATCCCGCGCCTTCTTCCTCGCCCGTGTGACACTGCGCTGCGCAATCTTGTACCGATGTAACCGATGGAGGTAATCAACCTTATCGATTGACTTCATCGGCTCGCCATTATCGACGATGGCGAACGCCAGCGGTTCCATGGCGCGGGCTCCGGCTTCGATCTGGGTAGGGGTTACACTCAAGGATGATGCGCTATTTTTTTACTCAACGCGGCGTTGAGTATCTGCAATATTTCCGTTGTTTCTTTTGCCGCTGCTGATATTTGATAGTCCATATCTGTACCGCGTGAATTGTGGTGTCGCATGAGAGAATTGCGCAACAATTCGACGCTACGCCGACGAATGCGAATCACATCGTCAGGCCGCACCTCGTCCATCTCTGGTTCGGTTTCTGGCTTGGTTGTTTTTTGTTCAGATCCAAACATGCGAGATAGCCCAACTCCAATGAACAAAAGCAAAAAGAATCCACCAAGATCCAATCGATTATTCCAGTTGCCCAGTATCATTAATGCAAAAATCGTCAGCCATATTATATTTTTTGGCATGATGGAGGCCTGGTCAGGAGTGCGGCCAATGTGGAGATCGATAAATCATGCGCGCCATGCGCGGTTGGCCGCGTACATCAGATCATTCTCACCGCATGCCTTGGCGCATTTGGAAAGATCGCTCACTATGCGCATTACCTTTTCGAGCTCGCTATCGATTGCCGTCACCATCTTCTCTCCTTTGTGCCGCCCTTAGCGGTTGTGTGGTTGGGCTGCCGTCCGGTTTCTTTTGCCGACAAAATCAAGAAGTTCTTTGACCTGCGCTGGCGACAAGAGAACCCTATCCTTGACGGTTTCCCCTTCCAATTGGGTGATTCCGAGGTAGCCACCTGTCATGTCAAAGCGAGCCAGCCAATCGTAATTCCGCTTGTCGCCCTTGATCTTTTCGCTGTATCGAGTTCTGGTATTATCAATTGCCATCTCATCCTCCTGCCGCTCAGCGGCTGTTCAATTGGTTAGCGCCACGTTCCGGGGAGGCGTTCATGTTCTCCCCGTCCGCAACAATTATGCCCACAAGAGGAGCATACTGGTTGCCGCTCTAGGGAATGAGAGTGCGGCAAATCGATATATTCCTCACGACAGCGCGCGGCCCTAACCTCAAACCAACCTAGTGCCGCTCTTAGGGACGCCAACGCGTGTTCCGTCTCGGCGCAGGAGCCCTGATTGTTCAAGTATGCGGTCCGATCGATCAATATCCGCAGTAGTTCTTGGCAGATTATGCCCGGCTGCGGATCGCCCGTGTTTCCGGGATATTTCGCCCCCCGGTTTTTGACAAACTGAATTCTCTGCGCATTGCCGATGCCTTCGGCCAGATAACCATGGCCAGGATCAATAATCTTCATCCCCGTTCTCCCATCTCACCCACCACCTTCAGGATCAAGCGCGCGCGGTTGTTCTGGCGGATGATTTAGTTCATGCGAGAATTCGCCAAGCAGATCGTGTTTCATCAACACGCGCATTGCCGCCTCAACGATCATGCTGCGGGCCACCATTGTAGAGATAGCGGCCCTCGCCTGCTTGGCCCCCCCCCCCAATCTCGCGAATTTCTGCCTCGGCTGCCGCCGCTCGGTAATCGTGCCGGCTCAAGATTGCACCGGAGGTGCGGGAGCGGGCAACCAAAACTCAAAATCGCTATATGCCCAATCGTCGAAATTATCTCCGCTTGGAAGTCTCATAACGCCATCATCATCCCAACAAAGATAATGGGCCTCGAACCAGCTTGAGCCGTTCGTGTGGCTGACGTGCAGCCCGTAGAAACGGAAATCTCCGTCATTTAGCGCCGTCAAGATCGGCATCCATCCGTGAACGTCGGTGGATGGGACGGGGCGCTCATTTGCAATATTTGAGTTCATTGGATGTTGCTTTCTGGCTTGATCTGTCCAGACGGCAAAATAAGCACTACGACTCTACCTTGTTTGCGTGCGTAGCGAACCGTGTACCAAGTGCCGCCGCGAGGCTGCTCATTGCGCTCGGCTGGGGTTGCGATCAGCGCGATCGTTTCGCGCACAATAACCCGGTTTCGCTCCAGATAGGGTCGCTCTGGTCTCATGAGATGGCGTGGCACCTCGCGCCAAGCCCGCCTTGAATAGTTTGTCGGCGGATGTATGATGACGCCATAGCCACATTCATCGGCGATATCGTGTGCTTGGGAATCGGCCCCGACGCAATCACCATGATGAAGTTCGCCAGAACCGCCCCGCAAGAAATCTCGCAGAGCGACCTTCTGGGCATCTGTCATTCCGTCTTGCGTTCCGGTAAAGCCGAAGCGATAGCCGCCGTCGCTCATCTCAAATCCTCCATAGCGGTCCGCCGGGACGGCTTACGAGAGCCAAACTTCGAAACATGAACTGCGGGTCCGGCGCAGTCGTGAGGCTCATACCGCATTCAAATTGTTGCTCGCTTAGCCATCTTGCGTTCGCGCTTGTCTTTTGCCGCGATGATCGTCGCGAGGTCGCTAGCCAAAGGTGATGATCGCCGTGATCGCAGGCCACCCCACGCCTTCTGAATTTCTTCAATGGTGCACGGACGACCAATACGCTCAATAACTTTGTACAAGGTTTCTTCAAAGTCCACACGGACGCCGTGCAGACGCGGCTGACTCCTTTTATCGGTTGCGGGGAGACGCACGAGGGTACTATTTTCTCCCACGCGAGACGCGCCTTAGGGTCGTGCGGCGCAAGCTTGATGCGCTTCAAAATATCCATTTCTAGCGCGCCAGTCCGGACACCCTTTTTGATACAACGGTCCATTCTAGAGCGCTGCCGATGATCGTAGCACAGCCTGAACGGTGCGGCCTCCTTACCGCAGAGCGGACATTGGCCGGCAAGAATGCGCTGCTGTTGGATTGGCGTTTTCATCAGATTACCATACCGATTTGCCAGCGATAGTCAATCGTCGGTTGACGGCTAAGGCTGATTATTCGTCAATTCTCGCGGCCTGCCATCGAGCGGAGGCGGATCGTCATCCTCGTTTGGGTGCAGTGCAATGACAGGGCGAATCGGCGATGTTGGCCGCAATGGGTTCTCGTTCCGCAGAGAAATTCTAGGCGCTGAATATCCACCATGGGCAGGTTTGATATAATAAAAGCGGTTTTCGGCCATAACAGTCTCAAGATCGCCGAGAGATTCATCGCCATATTGCTCAATATGCTCAGCGCCGCCCATTGTCGCTAGGCCATCCGGCAAATTGGTTCCTGCGGCCGTCCCCTTTATGATATCGCGCCCCATGGCCTTGGGAGCCTCTTGGATGGCCTCTTGCTCTGGCTGGGGAGTTTCCTCAACCGGCAGTTCGGCGGGCTCCACGGTCTGTTTCTGTGGCTCTGGGGCATCCTCCCGAAGGGCATCCAAGATAATGCTCCCCGCCACCTTCAATTTGGTCCGAACCACGGTCAGGGCAGTCCGATCAACCTCATGGGCGGCCTTGGTCTTGGCCAGTTCCGCTTGCAGCATATCGATGAGCTTGGCTTGGGCTACCTCATTCGCATTGGCGTATTCAAGCTGCTCCCGCGTCGTATTGAGTTCGTCCAACATGGTATCCCATGTGTATTCGGCCGCGATGCGCGGATCTGTCTGGGGAGGGGTGAATGCGTATTGTTTCATGGCGTGACCTTTCTCGGTTGTCGGAATCCAGCAGCATTCTTGTGGCCACCGCCACCAAATTGCTTGGCGATCTCGCTGACATCAACGCCATCAGCGCGAGATCGCAAGGACCATAGAATATGCGTCTCACTTTCAGCATAGACGCCAGCGAATGGATGACCTTCGGCAAGCTCACCGGCCAATTCTGATGCCATGAACAATGAGGCATTCACGACCGGAACGCGATGGCCGCCTATTTCGCGGAAATAAGCATGCCTCTTGGCGCTATCGATCAACGTCCGATAATAGCGCTGGATCGATATCCCTTCTTCGATCAGATCAGTAATAGAGCCCCAGCAGAGTCGGTCCCATGTCGCAAAGTCTTGTGGGTAAGAATGGAGCGCCGCCGTGAATTCATCAACGCCCGGTAGGCGTTTCGTCCACAAATCACGATCTTGAAGATATTCAAAGAACTTCGGCACGGCGACACCGGGATGGAAGTATTGCCAAGCCATCACAGCGCCGCTGCGCTCCATATCGAATTCAACTGTCACATTCGGGCATTCGTCCGATAGGCCATCAAGATCGGCCTGCGCAGTCTTGTGATGGTCCAGAACAAGAATGGATTTTGCCTTGCTGGCAAGCTCGATCATAGCGAGCCGCTTGTAGGAAAAATCAACTAGCGCCACATCAAGGCCAGTAACATCGGGCGGCGCATCACCGTAAACTCCGGGGTGATATTCGACGCAATATCCGTCGCGCTTCCATATTGCAAGAGCAGCGCCGAATCCATCATCGCAATTGCCATGGTATATGCAAATATCTGGAGTCATCATCTCACTTCCCCTTCGGTTTCTTCGGTTCATCCTTTGCCCTGGCCTCATCGCGATTGGCCATGTAGGTCTGGCAGTCAGCGAGCCCGGCGTAAGCGAGCGCATAATTTGGATCGAGTTCGACGGCCTCTCGGAAATATTCGGCTCCCTTTTGCACACCGTCGAGCGTCAGCTTGTTGAAGTGAAAGCGGCCTTTCAGCAAGAGCAAATAAGCTTCGCTATTTTCGGTGTGACGCTTTGCAAGCAGTTGCCTTTGCGGGCCGCTGATCTCGACACATAGCTTCTCAGCAATCTCGCGCGCGATCGTTTCCTGGGCGGTAAAGAGATCGCCACGGTTCCGAATGTATTGCGCGCCCCACAGGTGACGATCGTCAACGGTATCGACGAGCTCGACACTGATCGACAACAGGTCGTCTGACTCTGTCAGGCGTCCCAGCAGGACGGAATCCACTTTCAATTCGCGTCCAATCGTGGGCGCGTCCGCAACCCGATTCTTGTAGCGAAACGCTGAGTTCCGCGAAGTGACGCGAAGCCTGGTTAGCTGGGCCAGATTTCTAATCAAGCTCTCCGTGATTCCGTCCGCCAGATATTCTGTTCTCGCGTCAGCGTTACAGTTCACGAAAGGCAGCACGGCGATCGAATCTATCGTGGGCCAGTGTTCCTGCTCATGTACCTTTCGTACTGCGGCCATAAAGCGATAGCCGCGCCAGGGAATCGTTTCAATGAACTGACCCTCACGAGGCCGCTCACCGAGGGCGCTCCTTAGGGTCGAGATATTACGCGCCACATTCCCCTCTTCGACAGATGTGTTGGGCCAAACAACCTTCATTACCTCGTCTTTGCTGAGGATGTGCCCGCTGTTTTGTACCAGCGCGAGCAGCACGTCAAACACTTTTGGCGTCAGCGGCACCACTTCGCCATCGCGCAGCAATTGCCGCTCGCTCGCGTCAATGCGAAACGGCCCGAATTCATAGTCTATTTGCGCCGGCCAGAACATCTGTCGTTTTTACCGAAAATTTTCCGAACTTGCGAAAGACCTT